>MDSW01044725.1_pt1 | contig 24030 bp, 18 predicted proteins | sample 811171 | NCBI WGS metagenome assembly MDSW01 (sample SAMN05326641, study PRJNA326480) | marine metagenome | isolation source: seawater | place: Atlantic Ocean: North West | collected 2012 | reverse complement strand
TAAAACAAGAAAGGAATAACAATGACTCGATAGCTTTTGATATCATATATCAAAACACTCAATTAAATGGAGGAGTTATTTCAATAATGGGTAATCCAAATCTTGGAAATGTAAAAACAATTATGATAGGGATAAGGAACCCTGAACAATCGTCCTCTGAAAATGGATCAATGGAGTCTGGTGAGATATGGGTAAATGAATTGCGATTAACAGGATTCAATGAAAAAGGAGGTTGGGCAGCACGTACACAAATGCGTTTAAGATTAGCAGATTTTGCCAATATAGCTTTTGCAGGTTCAATGAGTACAGTTGGGTTTGGAAGTTTAGAAAAAAATATTTCTGAACGTAATCTCCAAGATTCTAGGAGATATAATCTAACTGCTAGTGTTGAGTTGGGGCAATTGTTTCCGAAAGAATCTAATATTAAATTACCTATGTATTTCTCTGTCTCAGAGTCAGTAGACAACCCTCAATATAATCCCTTAGATCCAGATATATTGTTGGAAAATAGTTTGCAGGTTGCAGAAAATCAAGGTGGTAGAGAAGCAAGAGATGAGTTGAAAAACAAGGTTAGAAATTATACCAAGATAAAAAGTGTCAACTTCACTAATGTTCGTAAAGAAAGACCAGCAGGTAATAATCAATCTAAAATATATGATTTAGAAAATTTCACAATTAGCTATGCTTATAATGAAATTAATAGCAGTAATATTAATACTGAGTATTCTATTAGACAAGATCATACAGGAGGATTAGGTTATAATTTTAATACCAAGCCAAAAAATATTAAGCCATTTTCTAAATTTAAATTTTTAAAAAGTAAGCATCTAAGATTAATAAAAGATTTCAATTTCTATTATTCTCCTAAACAATTTTCATTTAGAACAGATTTTAATAAATCTTATTTAGAAAATCAAATGCGCAATAATTCAGGATTAGATCTTGAGTTAGAAACTCTTTATAGTAAATTATTTACTATGAGTAGAATTTATAATATGAAATATGATTTGACAAAGTCTATAAAATTGAATTTTTCAGCACGAAATCAATCTATAGTAGATGAGCTTGACGGAGGAACTGATGAACAAGAGGCTCGAAAACATATGTGGTCGAATATTTTATCACTAGGTCGACCGGTTGATTATCATCATAATTTTGACATTAGGTATACACTGCCAATTAGTAAAATACCTATGTTAAGTTGGATTAATTCAAGTGTCAATTATGATGCTAATTATGATTGGCGTGCTAGTTCTCAACAAACTCAAGCATCAGCCTTTGGAAATAATATACAAAACAATAACTCCTTGAAGATTAATACACAATTTAATTTCACTTCTTTATATAATAAAGTTCCTTTTTTGAAAAAAATTCTATCTAATAAAAATTCTTCTAATAGAACAAGAATCCCTAATAGAAATGGCTCTAAGGTTCCAAAAAAAGATGATCAAGATAGTTTAGATGATCAGGATAAGTGGAAATTTTTAAAATTTATGGCGAAAGGTATATTTAGTGTTAAAAATTTTGCAATTTCTTATAGTGAAACAAATGGCACATATTTACCAGGATTTATGCCTCAAACTCAAGTTTTTGGATTAAATGATCCTATTTCTAATCCAGCTCCTACACTAGGTTTTGTTCTTGGAAGCCAAAATGATATTAGAAATTTAGCAGCTCAAAATGGGTGGCTTAGTACAGATACTTTATTTAATCATTTATATTCTCAAACATTTTCTAGTAATTTAAATTTAAGAGCGACTGTTGAACCAGTTAGTAGATTTAAAATTATGTTTACAGGATCAAGGCGTTATTCAGAAAGTGAGAATGAGTATTTTAAAAATACTGTTGCTTTGCAAGATGTAAATGGAAATTCAATTCCGGGGGCAACTCCTGTATTTGAGCACATGAGTACTTCTAAGACAGGAAACTTTAATATTTCTTTCTTAGCAATTCGTACAGCTTTTATTAAAGATCGCTCGGATAATACTTCAGAATTGTTTGATAATTTTCTGTTATATAGATTTAATATTGCGCAAAGATTAGCGGGCGATAATGCTACTTACCAAGATTTTCCAGATGGATATGGGGCCTCTTCTCAGGATGTTATGATTCCAGCTTTTTTAGCTGCATACTCTGGAGCAGATCCAGAATCACAATCATTGAATCCATTTCCACAAATTCCAATGCCTAATTGGAATGTAAATTTTAATGGTTTTACGAAAATAAAATGGGTTAAAAATAATTTTAAAAATATCACACTAAGTCATAGTTATCGTTCTAGCTACTCTGTTGGTTCATTTATTAGTAATTTAAATTACGTTCATCCCGATTTACAGGTTTTAGATCCAAATATATATAGTGGGAATTATATTCCGGAATTGCAAATCGACCAAATTAATATCACAGAACAATTTGCTCCCTTTTTAAAATTAGATTTAACTATGAAGAATAGTATGACAACACGTTTTGAGTATAAAAAAGATAGGACAATTAGTTTAAGTTTATCAAATAGTCAAATTACTGAGGTTAAAGGAGCTGAATACCTGGTCGGATTAGGGTACCGAATTCAAGGTGTGCAGTTGATGTTTAATGGAGGTAATGGTCAAAAACAAGTTAATAGTGACTTGGATTTACGTGCGGATATTTCCTTAAGAAATAATAAAACTATTATTAGACGTATTCAAGAGGAAAGTAATCAGCCAACTTCTGGACAATCACTAATAACATTGAAGTTTTCAGCAGATTATGTGATAAATAATAGAGTGAATTTAAAATTATTTTATGATCAAGTTGTTACAGATTATGTTGTATCATCTTCTTTCCCCACATCTAATACTAATGTAGGAGTTAGCCTTAGGTTTACTCTTATGTAAAATTATTTATATGAAAAAAATACAAATGGTTGATGTTGTTTCTCAGTATATGCGTTATGAGTGTGAGATTAATAATAAAATTTTAAATGTTGTTAAGTCTGGCGCATATATACAGGGTGCAGAAGTTAAAGATTTTGAGTTTTCATTATCTCAGTATCTAAAATCTAAATATGTTATTTCTTGTGCAAATGGCACTGACGCTCTTTACGTAGCATTGATGTCATTAAATTTAAAAGAGGGGGATGAAGTGATTGTACCTACATTTACTTTTGTTTCGACTGTTGAGGTGGTTTGTTTGCTAGGTTTAAAACCGGTTTTTATTGATGTAGATAAAGACACTTTTTTAATGGACCCTTATCTCATTGAAAAACATATTTCTAATAAAACACGGGCTATTATTCCCGTACATTTATTTGGTCAATGTTGTGACATGTACTCCATTAATTTGATGGCAAAAAAATACAATTTATTTATCATTGAAGATGCTGCACAATCTATAGGTGCGCAATGTGTTTTTTCAAATTCCTCACAGGATAGAATATTTTCAGGTACAATAGGCGACATAGGTATTACATCTTTTTATCCATCTAAAAATCTTGGATGTTTTGGAGATGGGGGAGCTATTTTTACTCAAAATAATAAATTATCTGAAACAATACGTTTAATTGTTAATCATGGTCAAAAAAAGAAGTATTCATATGATATTGTAGGTTTGAATTCTAGACTAGATGCTTTACAGGCTGCAGTTCTTTCTGTAAAATTACAATATTTAGATTTATTTAATCAAGAGAGGCAGAGAGTAGCTAATTATTATGACAAGGTATTTAGTGATATTGAATGGATCAAGATACCTAGCCAGTCAACAGGCTCAGATCATGTTTATCATCAATATAGTATTTTACTGTCCTCAGACATAAATCGCAATAATTTTTCTAATTATTTATTAAAAAATGATATACCAACTATGATTTATTATCCCAAACCTCTTCATTTACAAAAGGCTTATTCTTCATTTTGTAACGAGTCTTTACCCATATCAGAAATGTTATCAGATAGCATTATATCCTTGCCTATTCATTCTGAAATGAATGTGGAACAACTTGAATTTATTTGCAGTACAATAAAAAAATATGTTGAGTCCTAAAAAAAACCTTAATATAGCATTGTTTTCTTATAACTTTCCTCACAGGAAAACCATCGATTTTATAGACCAAATTTATATGCATGGCTATAGTATATCTTTAATTTTAGCAGCAGAGGCGATTAAGATAAAATCCCCCAAGTCTTTTTTTAATTTTCAGTCTAAGCCGATAAAAAGAGATATACATTTTTACATTAAAAAACATAGTATTCCTTATTATGTAGTTAAACATAATAGTCAAAAAACAATTAATTTATTGTTAAAGTATAGTATTAATTTTAGTATTATATCAGGTGCCAGAATTTTAGATAAATCAATTATTGAAAATATTCAGTATGGTGTTTTAAATTTTCATCCAGCGATATTGCCACATATTAGGGGGTTAGACTCATTATTATGGTCAATTTATAAAAATAAACCACTCGGGGTTACTGTACATTTAATTAATCATGAAATAGATTCGGGGTATTTAGTGTGTCAAAAAAAAATTATTATTAGTTTGAAAGACGATATTTATTCTTTGAAAGAAAAAATTTATCAGCTACAGCTAGATTTGTTACCAATAAGTTTAAATTTGATTCTCAAAAATAAAAAATTCTCTAAATTAGAAAAGGGGCAATATAATTCCAAGATGGAGTATGGCACACAAAAGAAATTAGCTTCCAGTATTTTAGAATACATACAAACACAGATAAAACATGAGCAAGAAAATTAAATTTGGTGTTGTTGGATTAGGGCATATTGGAAAAAGACATGCACAGTGTTTAGTTGAAAATTCGCATGCAGTTTTAACTTCAGCATGTGACATTACCTCAAAATCTCAGTGGCAAAAAGACAACAGAAGTGTTAAGTTTTATAATTCTTTTGAAGAAATTTTAAACGAAAATTTAGATGTTATTAATATTTGCACCCCTAATTACTTACATGCTTCCATGTCAATAAGTGCTTTAAATTCAGGCAAGCACGTTGTAGTAGAAAAACCTATGGCACTTTCTAAATTAGATGCTCAAAATATTATAAGAGCTTCAAAAAGAAATAACAGATTTGTTTTTGGTGTTATGCAAAACAGGTTTTCTCCAACAGTTATTTGGTTGAAAAATATTATTAAGGAATGTATTTTAGGAGAAATTAATTTAGTGGAAGTAAATTGTTTTTGGAATAGAAATGAAGATTATTATTTAAAGAGTGATTGGCATGGTTCATTGTTAAAAGATGGAGGTCCATTATTTACTCAATTTTCACATTTTATTGATATTATAAATTGGATTTTTGGAGACTTTTATAATATTTCAGCTAATTTCAAATCGTTTAAGCCTAAAAAATATATTGAATTTGAAGATTCAGGTATTATTCAATTTAATTTACATGATCCCATCAGTTTACAAAAATCTATATTGGCGAATCTAACATATACCACATCTGTTTGGAACAAAAATTTTGAAAGTAGTATTACAATTCTTGGTCAAAATGGAACAATCAAAATCGGTGGTCAATATATGGATCAAGTAACATATTGTGATATTAAAAATTATGCTTTGCCAAAAATTAAAGAGGCTGTTAAATGTAATGACTATGGAGATTATCAGGGTTCAGCATCTAATCATGATAAGATGATACAGGCTGTTTTAGATGTGTTGTTGAAAGAAAAAAATTCAAATTTTCTAAGTGTCGAAGATGGGGTTCAAGTTGTTGATATTATAGAAAGGATATATAGTTTAAGAATTTAATTAAATTTGTAATCAAAAAAATATGAAAATAGAAGATAATTTAAGATATACTGAAAATCACGAATGGATTTTAATTGAGGGTAATACTGCTATTATTGGTATTACAGACTATGCTCAAAGTGAACTAGGTGATATAGTCTATGTTGATATTGATAGCCTTGGTCAAGACTTGGGGGCGGGTGATGTTTTTGGATCAGTTGAAGCTGTTAAAACAGTGTCTGATTTATACATGCCTGTTGCAGGAAAAGTAGTAGAATTAAATGAACAATTAGCATCAAATCCTGATTTAGTGAATCAGGCACCTTACAAAGAAGGCTGGATTGTTAAAATAGAATTATGCGATACTAGTGATCAGAAATTATTATCTCCGGATGAGTATAAAAAGCACATAGGTTTATAAATTAAAAGCTTTGTTTTTTGTTGTGATGATTCGTTTTATGTAAATTTACATGTACTATGATTTTAAAGAAAAATCCAAAATATGATTTAGAGAAAAAAAGAAGTTACTTTCTTCAAATAGGACTAGTTTTATCTCTACTGTTTGTTATCATTGCGTTTGAGTGGAAAACTTATGATAAAAGTTTATCTTCTCTTGGATCATTGGAGTTGTTAGATTTGGAAGAGGAGATTATTCCTTTAACTGAGAAAGAACTTAAGCCTCCACCTCCACCTCCACCTCCACCTCCTAAAATCACAATTGTTGAGGATGATATTATTATAGAAGAGGAGTTGGATATAGAAGAGGCTGATACTGATGAAGAAGAAGTGATAGAAATTTTAGAAGAGGAAGAAGAAGAGGAAGCGGTTTTATTTGCGGTAGTTGAAGACCCACCAATATTTTCTAATTGCGATAAATCAGCTTCACGGCAAGAAAAGCAACAATGCTTTCAAAGAGGCGTAATGGAACATATTTCTAATAATTTTGAATATCCAGCTATTTCTAAAGAAATGGGTATATCAGAAAGAATAATTGTAAATTTTCATGTTAGTAAACAAGGAAGAATCGAAAATGTACAAGTTGTAAGAGGACAAGATAAGCATTTAAAAGCAGAAGCTATTAGATTAGTTAGTTCTATCCCTGCCTTAATTCCTGCAAAGCAAAGAGGACAGGCCGTAAGTTGTAGCTTTACAGTTCCAATTAGTTTTCAATTACAGTAAATAATTCATTGCCATGAATAAAGTAGTAGTTACTGGAGGGGCTGGATTCATAGGTTCAAACTTAGTTGATGTATTAATTGCACAGAGTATACAAGTCATCATTATTGACGATTTATCTACAGGAAAGCTGGAAAATATAAATAAAAAAGCAGTCTTTTTGCAACATGATTTAGCTTCTATTTCCCAAAAAGAATTAATTAGTATTTTTAGTGATATTGACATAGTTTTCCATTTAGCAGCTTTGGCTAGGGTGCAACCGTCCATTGAAGATCCATTTCCTTATCATCATGTAAATGTTACTGCTACACTTAACGTACTTTACGCAGCCCATAAGTCTAATGTGAAGAAAGTTGTCTATAGTGCAAGTAGTTCTTGTTATGGGAATACCGATATTATTCCTCAGACTGAGGACGACCCAACTAATCCTCTTTCGCCTTATGGATTACAGAAATATATTGGAGAACAGTATTGCCGTATGTTTAGTCATGTTTATAATTTAGATACAGTATGTTTACGTTATTTTAATGTTTATGGTGAAAGAATGAGTCTTGAAGGTGCTTATTGTTTGGTGACAGGTATCTTTGCTCGACAAATGAAACAAGGAAAACCATTAACTATTACTAATGATGGACAACAAAGAAGAGACTTTACTTATGTCGGAGATGTTGTACAGGCAAATATATTGGCAGCCAATCATCACAAGGAGTTAAACGGAGAGATATTTAATATTGGGAATGGAAAAAGTATTTCAATTAATGAGGTTGCTGATATGTTTGGTGGCAAGAAAGTGTATGGTGAAAAGAGGCTAGAACCATTTGAAACTTTAGCTAATAATCAAAAGGCGAAAATTATTTTAGGATGGAGACCATTGGGTGACTTAGAAGAGTGGATTAAACATTATAAAATAGAATTAGAGATATGAAAAAAATTGGTATTATTGGGAGAGGTTTTGTAGGCTCTGCTGTTGAATTTGGTTTTTCAGCTCAAACAGGATGTGATGCTATTGTTAAGGTATTTGACAAAGACCCTAAAATTTCTTTACACTCATTAAGTGAAACAATTAATGACTCTGATTTTATATTTGTTTCAGTTCCAACTCCATCTAACTCAGATGGCAGTATTAATATAGATATTTTACATAGTGTATTGTCAGATATTAATCAAATTAATAATTCAGACAATATTATTTTAATTCGATCAACTATTACCCCTGGGACAACACGTAAATTTGAAAAAGAATTTTCTAGGCTAAAATTTGTATTTAATCCAGAGTTTTTAACTGAGAGATCTGCAAAATATGATTTTATAAATCAGTCTCGTTTTATTTTAGGTGGTGATAAGATTCATACAAGTAAAGTTGCTTCTCTATTTAAGTGGAGATTTGGGTATTCTATACCATTAATAGAGACAAATTTCGAAACAGCAGAATTAATCAAATACATGAACAATTGTTTTTTTGCTACCAAGGTATCTTTTTTGAATGAGATGAAATTAATCAGTGATCAAATTGGCTCTGATTGGGATGTTGCTGTTGAAGGATTTCAGAGAGACGGCAGAATTGGTCATTCTCACTTGTCTGTTCCGGGCCCAGATGGCAAATTGGGTTTTGGTGGTAGTTGTTTTCCAAAGGATATCCAAGCGATAATTGATTTTGCACAAAAATTAGATGTAAATCTAAATACCTTAAGAGGTGCTTGGGAAACCAATTTGTCTGTTCGACCAGAAAAAGATTGGGAGGAATTAAAAGGTCGCTCTGTAACGTAAATTTTTGCATTTTTTCATTAATTTTACACACAAAATATTACTCATTTTGTTTACATATATTGAACTCCTTAAGCCTAGATTGTCCGCTACTGTTGTTTTTTCATCTTTAGCGGGTTATTTTTTAGCATCTGGTGCCATCGATGTAGCTTTATTACTAAGATTGTTAATTGGTGGTGTTGCACTTGTAGGTGCCTCGAATGGATTAAATCAGGTTTATGAAGTAGATATAGATAGTGTAATGGATAGAACAAAAAATCGTCCATTACCTACAAAGAGAATATCTGTCACTAGTGCATTTATATTTTCACTTGTTTTAGGTTTGATTGGAATAGGGTTTTTAGCAACTATTAATTTTAGGTGCGCATTTTTTGGAGCACTATCTTCACTGATATACGTTGCTGGGTATACACCATTAAAAACAAGTACTCCTATCTCTGGATTTATTGGTGCATTTCCTGGCGCTACTCCATTTATGCTTGGCTGGGTTGCGGTAACTAATCAGTTTAGTTTAGAAACAGGTATTTTATTTGCTATACAGTTTTTATGGCAATTTCCACATTTTTGGTCCATTGCTTGGGTGAGATATGAAGACTATAAGAGAGCAAATATTCAATTATTGCCTTCAGGATTTCAAGATCATAAATCTGCTTTTCAAATAGTTTTTTATACATTTTGGTTATTGCCGATTTCTATTTCTCCAATATTATTGAAGTATTTTCAGATAAATTCTAAATTAGATCTATCAATTTTTGGAGCACTTTTAATATTTTGTATTGGTTGTGGTTTTTTATATTATTCGTTGCAATTATTAAAAACAAAAAATTCTTTAGATGCAAAAAAATTACTTGTTTGTAGTTTAGTATATTTACCATTAATTCAAGTTATTTATATAATTGATAAATATATTTAAGATTATGGAAGATCCGTCAAGATTAAAAATTCACAAAGCTCATCGAACACTATTAATGATTAGTATGTTTAGTATCATTATGTTATTTGCGGGATTAACTAGTGCTTATATTGTTTCCAAAGGTGCATTAGGAGCTAATTGGGATAATATATCTTTACCAAATATGTTTTATGTAAGTACATTGCTGATTGTTATTAGCAGTTTCTTTGGTTATAAGGCTATTAAGGCGTGTAAAAAGGATGATTTTGAAATGATCAAAAAATCACTTTTAGGAGCTATTTTATTTGGTTTTCTGTTTGGTTTTTTTCAATTTTTAGGATGGAAAGAGTTAGTAGATGCTGGCAAGTTTCTGTCGGGAAATAATGTCGCTTCATCTTATATGTATATATTAACAGCAGTGCATTTATTACATTTAGTAGGTGGTTTAATTTCGTTAATATTTGTATGGTTCAAATCATTTAATAACAATTACGATAGTAAAAATTATAATGGTCTAATTCTATCTATTAGATTTTGGCATTTTTTAGCCATTTTATGGTTTTATATTGTGTTGTTTTTGTTAATAATAAATTAAAAGTATTATTAAGTTTATTTCATTAATATTAATTAAATTTGGATTCTAGATTTTATAATTAATTATTGTCTATGCAAACAACGGAAATTCAAGAAAAGATGTGGGATGGAGGTAAGAAACCTCTGATTGCAAGTTATGGAAAGTTAATGATGTGGTTTTTTTTAATGACTGATGCTTTAACTTTTTCTGCTTTTTTGGGAGCGTATGGTTTTCAGAGATTTGTTCATGCTGATGCTTGGCCAATTGCTGATGAAGTGTTTACTCATTTTCCATTTGTACATGGAGAATACCCTATGTTATTTGTTGCTTTAATGACTTTTATTTTAATTATGAGTTCTGTTACCATGGTTTTAGCGGTCCATCATGGACATAGAATGAATAAAAAAGGTGTGATTCTTTGGCTTGGATTAACGATTGTTGGAGGTATCATATTTTTAGGATCCCAAGCTTGGGAGTGGTCGCATTTTATTCATGGAACTTATGAAGGGGCTCTGCTTGGTGCCGATGGATCAATTGCACATTTTGTTAATGGGTCTGTAGATGAAATCATGAGACATGGAAAGTTAATTTCTGGACAGGATGCATTAGACTTTATTTCATCTGCAAAAGAAATAACTGGAGCTAATTTAATTAATAACGAGTATGGTCATCCTTTATTTGCTGACTTTTTCTTCTTTATCACAGGATTTCATGGATTCCATGTTTTTTCAGGTGTTGTGATTCTAATTATTATTTTTATTAATGTACTACGTGGTACATATGAAAAAAGAGGTCATTATGAGATGGTAGAGAAAGTAGGTTTATATTGGCATTTTGTTGATCTTGTTTGGGTATTTGTATTTACATTTTTCTATTTAGTTTAAAAATTTTAATATATGTCAGAAAATAATTCTACACGTCAAATTTGGATAGTATTTTGGATATTATTAGTCTTAACAGCCATTGAGGTCTTGTTAGGTATTTTTAAACCTGAATTTATGTTGTCAAATTATATTATAGGAGTCACATTATTAAACATGACATTTATTGTTCTTACTATTATTAAGGCATATTATATTGTTGGTGCTTTCATGCATTTGAGCCATGAAGTAAGATTATTAAAATTATTTATAGTTGCTCCTATGTGTGTCCTAATTCCGTACTTATTATTTATTTTACTGACTGAGGCCAGTTTTCACGGTGCAATAGGTTAATTATGTTAAGATTTTTAAGTTTTAAAAAGTGGGTGATATTATTTTCAATACTATTATTGCCATATTTACTTGTTCAGATTATTGAAAAAGCTACACATAATATTTTTAACTTAGGTTATTTTGAGCAAGAAGTGATGCTGCAGGATGAGTCTGGCGTATATATTCAAGCTATTGATTCTGTTAAAGTGAGGCCATTTAAATTCATTAATCAGGATGGTGAATATGTTTCTTCTAATGATTTGATGGGTTATAATTATATTGTTAATTTTTTTTTCACATCTTGCCCCACCATTTGCCCTACTACAACATTAAATTTAATTGAACTACAAAACAAAATAAATCAATTTGATATTAAAAACTTTAAAATTATTTCAATAAGTGTTGATCCAGATAATGATACACCACAAAAACTAACAGAGTATGCTAATTCTATGGAAATAGATTTATCAAATTGGGAACTTTTGACTGGTTCAAAAGACGAGATTTATAATCTTGCTCAGTCTGGATTTTTACTCGCTGTGGGAGAAGACGATTTAGCTCCTGGAGGGATCTTTCATTCTTCAAGTATTACTATAATTGATCAGAAGGGTTATTTTAGGACAGGCTTGGATAAGAAAAAAAATAAAAAAATGGTTTATGATGGCACACTATATAGTGATATTAAGCTTTTAGTTGGAGAGATACAAAGACTTAGTATTACTGATTACCAGGATAATTATGAAATTACAAAACAATGATACATAGAGTCAAATTATTATTATTTCTACTTGTTGTCAGTATCTTTAATGTAGACTCGCAGTGTGCTATGTGTCGCGCTGTAGCAGAGTCAAGTAAGGAAGCTGGTAGTACTATTGCTAATGGTTTAAATACAGGTATATTATATCTCATGTCGTTTCCTTATATCCTGCTTTTTTTTGCTTTTCTTACATTTTATTTTAGAAAAAAATACAACTAGCTATGGCTTTAATTCTATGCATAGAAACAAGTTCTAAAAATTGTTCAGTTTTAATTTCACAAAATGGTAATCCTCTTTTATTAAAAGAAAAGTATGATGAAAATTATTGTCATGGAGAGCAACTCCATGTTTTAATTGAAAAGATATTAATTGAATCAAAGATGGATATTGCTGATTTTGATGCTTTTTCACTTAGTGCTGGTCCAGGATCATATACTGGTTTAAGGATAGGTTCTGCGGCAGTAAAAGGCCTAGCCTTTGCCTTAAATAAGCCAGTGATTGCCGTAGGGACTTTAGAGTCAATGTTTTCAGGGTTTATAAATAAAAATTATAATTATGATTTATTTTTTCCTAATCTTGACTCTAGAAAAGGAGAGGTTTATGCAGCTATGTATGATGTGCATAAAAAAGAATGTATAGCACCATTTTGCTGTGAAATCAACAATTTTGATTTTAGTAGTATTTTATCAAAAAATAGTGTTTGTTTTTTTGGCCCTGGTAATCAAAAAATACAATCAGTTGTGTCACATAAAAATGCTTCGTTTATAAATATGGATTATCCATCTGCAAATTCTTTATCTTTTTTGTCAGAGCATAAGTTTCAAAATAATAATTTTGTAGATCCTGCCTACTTTGAGCCTATGTATTTAAAAAAATTCATTGCTACTAAACCTAAAAAAAAGGTAATCACAGATACATAATAATTATTTCAATAATATTTTATTATTGTGAAAAATGTTTAAAAAACAAAGGAATTGTTTCAATGCCTTTAAAAAAATTAAATAATCCGTAATGTTCATTGGGAGAATGAATGGCATCAGAATCTAATCCGAATCCCATTAAAATTGATTTTAAACCCAACTCTTTTTCAAACAAGGCTACTATTGGTATGCTTCCTCCAGTTCTGACTGGTACTGGTGTTTTTCCAAACGTTTCTTCCATTGCTTTACTAGCTGCTAAATAACCTTTTTCATTTGTTGGAGAAACATAGGCTTCGCCTCCATGGTGTGGTCGTACTTTAACAGTTACGCTTTTTGGAGCTATAGATTTAAAATGATTTTCAAATAATTTGGTAATCTCATCAGATTTTTGGTGAGGTACTAGTCTCATAGATATTTTTGCATATGCTTTTGATGGTATTACAGTTTTAGCACCTTCTTCAGTGTATCCTCCCCATATTCCATTTACATCTAATGTTGGTCTAATAGAGTTTCGTTCCATTGTTGAGAAATTACGTTCCCCATAAACATCATCTATGTCTAATTCTTGTTTGTAGGCATCAATATTAAATGGAGCCTGCGCCATTAATTTTCTTTGTTCTTCAGAAATAATTTCAACATGGTCATAAAAATTTGGAATAGTTATTTTATTATTTTCATCGTGAAGTGAGGCTATCATCTTACATAGAATATTGATTGGGTTTGCTACAGCTCCGCCATACAGCCCTGAATGAAGGTCACGATTGGGACCTGTGACTTCTACCTCTACATAACTTAATCCTCTTAGCCCAGTTGTGATAGAGGGAGTGTCGTTAGCAATTATTCCTGTGTCAGAAATAAGTATTACGTCCGATGACAATAACTCTTTATTGTTCTTAACAAAATCTTCCAAATTTTCTGAACCTACCTCTTCTTCGCCTTCAATCATAAATTTGATATTACAGGTCAGGCTATTTGTTGCTAACATGGTTTCAGCAGCTTTTACGTGCATGAAGAATTGTCCTTTGTCGTCACAAGCTCCTCTTGCGTATATCTTTTCATTACGAATTTCAGGTTTGAATGGGTCAGAATGCCATAAATCTAAAGGATCAGGAGGTTGAACGTCGTAGTGACCATAAATAAGTACGGTTGGTAAGGTTTTGTCAATAATTTTTTCCCCGTAAACAATGGGATAGCCTTTTGTTTGAAATAGCTTTGTGTTTTCAATGCCAATTTGATCTAAATTGTCTTTTACCATTTTAGCTGTATTAAAAACAGAGTCTTTGTATTTTGGGTTAGCGCTGATAGAGGGTTGTTCTAATAATTCAAACAATTCCTTTAAGAATCGGTCTTTGTTTTTTTTAATGTATTCTAAGTGGGTCATATTTAATTTTTTGGGTTTGAATCTTTAAAAATAAGAATCTAAAATTTTTTATACTAAATTAAAATTAGTATTTTAAGTTTTTGAATAGCTTTAATAAAATTATAAATAATATCTTTGTTTATTATAGCACCAATACTTATTTAAAGCATAAAAGTAGTTAATATGGTTGTTAGATTCATATTTATTTTTGTAATATTTTTATATTATAATTCCATAGCACAGATTGCGGTGACTAATGGAGTACCTTTTAACACAGAAGAAAGTATTGTTGACGTATTGGTAGATGGTGATCTTTCAGTTTCTAATTTTTCTTCTGTAGGTTTTGCGCAAGGCATTGGATACTTTGATGGATTTAATAGTAATATAGGCTTCGATGAAGGTGTTATTTTATCAACAGGAGGCATTGAATTTGTTTCAGTAGGTTTTGATGGAGGATCAGGAATTTCAGGAGATTCAGATCTTGAATTAGCTTTAAATGCGATTAATTTAAATTGGAATGTAAATAATGTTACTGTACTAGAATTTGATTTTGTTGCTGAGTCAGAAAGTGTCGCCTTTAATTATGTTTTTGGTTCTTCGGAGTATTCGAATTATACATGTACTCAGTATAATGATATATTTGGATTCTTTTTAAGTGGTCCAGGTATCACGGGTCCATATAGTAATAACGGTGTTAATTTAGCATATATTCCGGATCCAAATAATCCTGGTGAATATACTGCAACTCCGGTAGCGGTTAACACAGTAAACTCAGGTTCTCCGACTGGGGGAGGGACTGCTGCAACGTGTGATGCAATTGATCCCAATTGGCAAGACTACAGTGTTTACTGGATTGATAATGCAAGTATGCCTACTGTTTCAGGAATAAATGGTTTTACTCAACCATTTGTTGCGGAGTACAATGGCCTTGAATGTGGAGAAACATATCATATTAAATTAGCAATTGCTGATGCTTCAGATGGAGCTTTAAATTCAGTTGTGTTTTTAGAAGCTGCTAGTTTTACTAGTCCTTTGGTTATTGTGGAGCCATTTCCTAATATTGATGGTCCAGCTCTTTTTGGAGATTCTTTAGCAATCTATGAAGGTTGTGCTGCGGCTCAACTTGAGTTTACGGCTCCTGGAGTTTTGGATTATGATGTTATTTTAGAAGTAGAAACTAGTGGTGCTTGTGAGTACGGTGTGGACTTTGAAATTACATATGATGATGGCACTCCACTAGGAGAATGTTTAAATGATGATAATGTTCTAGTTCCGTGTATTACCATGACTGCCGGTGTTGAGCAGATTGCTATTAATATACAAGCTTTTGATGATGGAATAATTGAGGGATTTGAAGACTTGATATTTGTTCTTAATGCCTTAGATGGTGTGTGTCAACAAGCGGAATTATCAGTATCAGAAATTAATTTTAATTTATATGATCAGATTCCAATTGTTGTAGATTCTGGACCTGATGAAGTAATCGAATGTTTTGGAGATGAAGCAATTTTACAGCCTGAGAGTATATCGGGGGGGTATATATCAGATACTAATTCCTACACATATGAGTGGTATGATGAAAGTGGCTCACTAATTGGATCAGGTAATTCAGTTTCTGTTAACCCCGAGTTTGACTCCGGATATCAGCTCGTAGTTTATGATGATTGTGGAGATCAAGCTGTAGTCTCTGATTTTAATGTACAGGTTATGCAGTACTCCGATATCGTTGTTGAGCCTTCCTCTTATTTAGCATGTTTTGGTGATATTGTTACAGTTACAACTAATCCTTCTGGTGGGTCGGGAGATTATTCTTATGTATGGCCTGGTGACACTGAACCTTGTGATTGCACAAGTTTTGATTTCCTTTTTGAAGAAGGAGGCGAATCTTCGGTGTTTTATGATGTTATTGATAACTGTACCAGTGAGTCTTACACCCAAGAAATCCCTATTGAACTACAAGATACTGAAGCGCCAAGTATAGTAATTGATATTATCGGTAATCAGTTTTGTGCTGGTGATGAACTAAGTTTAGTTTCACAAGCTTTTGGGGAATCTACATATACGTACAATTGGTTAGATTTAGAAAGTGATGAGTCCTCTTCAAATGAATTAGCAATTATATCACCAGAATTTAATGCTTTATATACTGTGGAGGTTATAGATGATTGTAATAATTTATCTTGGACACAGAGCATACAAGTAGATATTCCTGTGTATGCGCCTCCTACTTTTGATTTACCTGACTTAGAAGGATGTGAAGGAGACATTGTTCAGATTGCACCACAAAATCTTATTGCAGAAGGTGTGCAATCACAAGATGATTTTACTTATCTATGGTCTACTGGTGAAACAAGCCCTGTAATTGACATTGAAGTACAGGAAGAAATATCCCAGTATACACTAATGGTAACAGACTTGTGTGGTAATGTTGGTGAATTTAATATAGATGGAGATATTCCAACATCTAGTGTAGTGTTGTCTCAGCCACCAGCTCCGATGTTTACTTATGATCAAGATGGTAATAATGTGCAATTTGTGCAACTAACAAGTGGTGTGTTTACAAGTTTTGAATGGGATTTTGATTCAGATGGTGTTATTGATTCATATGATGAAAACCCAACATATTCGTACGAAACAGAGGGTGATTTCTCTGTTGTACTAACTGCTTATGACGATGCAGATTGTGAAAACTCATACAATGCAATTGTCAATGTATATGCAAGCTTATTGTTTTATGCTCCAGATATCTTTACCCCTAACGGAGATAGTCATAATGATGAGTTTAAAGTTAGCATTGTAGGTCATAAGTCAGATGAGTTTGAATTAATTATCTATGATAGATGGGGTAAGCAATTATTTTACACTATTGATCCAAATCAAGGTTGGAATGGGAAGTACGAGAATGGTATAGATGTGCCGCAAGATGTTTACATGTATAAAGCTTCTATGGTTAAAGAACTTGCCTCCGATAAAACAATTAAGAGAGGAAAAATTTCAATAGTTAAATAGAAGGCTATGATTTCAGTTAAAAGATATATAGTTTTATTTACTGTTTTATGCGTTTTTGGTTTAATGACAAATGCACAAGTAGCGGTAACTAATTTTCCTCCCTACGATAATGAAGAAAATCTTGTAGTTGATGTTTTGCTTGGTAGTGGTATTGTTGCATCAAATTTTTCATCAGTTGGGTTTGCTAACGGAATAGGATATTTTGATGGTTTTAATAGTAATATAGGCTTTGATGAAGGTGTGATTTTATCCACTGGGGGTTTAGAAATGGTTACTAATGGTTTTGGCATTGGGTCTGGAGTGTCTGGTGACTCAGATTTAGAACTTGCTTTAAATGCTATTAATTTGACTTGGGGTGTAAATAATGTTACTGTTTTAGAATTTGATTTCGTTGCTGAGTCTGAGAGTATGGCATTTAATTATGTTTTTGGATCGACAGAATATACTTCATTTACGTGTTCAAGTTATAACGACATATTTGGATTTTTCTTAAGTGGCCCGGGTATTGCAGGGCCTTATAGTAACAATGCAGTTAATTTAGCTTATGTTCCGGATCCTGATAACCCCGGTACATATACAACTACGCCTGTTGCAGTAAATACCATTAATGCGGGTTCACCGGTTTATACTGATAATCCGACTTGTGATGCAATAGATCCTAACTTCGAATCTTATAATATTTATTGGATTGATAATGATTATTCTGGTAATGGTTGGGATGGACCTAACCAGCCGCCTAGTCCCGAATTTACTGTTGCAGGTATTACTGGCTTTACTGTGCCTCTTACAGCAGAATATAATGATTTAATTTGCGGTGAGACCTATCACATTAAATTAGCTATTGCTGATGCTGCTGATGCTGCTTTAAACTCTGCGGTCTTTTTAGAAGCTAATAGTTTTGCAAGTCCTGAAGTCCAAATTAGTACGGTTCCAAATGCTGAGTCAGGACTGGTATCTACTGTTGAAAATGGTGTCCTTGAGGGATGTGGTGAGGTTGCTTTGCAGTTTGTCCGTTCTGGAGATATGACTATGGACTTAAATATTACACTTGAATATTCTGGTGATGCAGAATATGGTGTGGATTATAACGAGTTGCCTACAGAAATGGTGCTACCTGCTTTTCAAGATCAAGTTATTATTCCTATTGATGTTTTTTATGATCTAATTCCTGAGGGCCAAGAAACTTTAATTGTGACTGTATCTGGAGTACCCGTTGCATGCGAAGAAGTCACTGTTCAAGATATTGAGCTTATTATTTTTGACCAACAAGAATTATTAGTTGAAATGATTCCTGAACAGGCAGAGATAAATTGTTTTGGATCAGCAGATATAACGGCATTTATTTTAGGTGGTTATCCTCCTTATAATTATTCATGGTATAGTGAATCCGGAGATTTAATAGAGTCAGGAGAATTACTAGAGGAGGGATCTTTAACAATTAATCAGTCTCCCGAGGAAACAACATTTTACACTTTAGTAATATCAGATGCTTGTTCTGATCAAGAGAGTACTACGCCTGTTGACGTAATTGTGAATGAAGATGTAATGGGTGTTGCTTTAAATGAAGATTTATTAATATGTGCTGAAGAAATCCAAGACATTGTACTTACGCCCACAACATCTGGTGTGCCTCCGTATATATTTACTTGGTTTTATGATGGAGTCGTAGTTTCAGATTCTGAAAGCTTACAAAATTTATCGGGCCCCGGATTGTATCAATTAATTGTTGAAGATGCATGTGGTGCTATTGCTGGTGATGAGCAAATGGTATCATTTATTGAATTACAACCATATGTGGAAATTATGTCAGATGATGTTTTGAATCCAAATCTTTTACCTGAGGGCTGTTTTGAAAGTGTTTTACAATTTAATGTTCAAGAAATACAAGATGAGGATGTTACAGTTACTTTTGAATTGTCTGGATCCGCGGAGCTAGGCTTAGATTATAGTATTGAGTCTACAACAATTACAATACCTGCGGGTGAAGAATCTGTTTTTTTACCAATTTCTATTATACCTGATTCATTTGAAGAAGGTGTTGAGAGTATTGAATTTAATTTCCCTTTTATAGATGCTTGCTCTGATTTTCCAACACAAATAATTGTTCAAATATATGAACCTCCCGCCGTTAGTGTTGATCTTGAGGATGAATTAATTTTGTGTGAGGATCAGTCAGATACTGGAATTTTAGAAGGCTTTATTAGTGGAGGAATTGGAGTAGTAAATTATAATTGGTACTATAATGATGAAATGATTAGTACAGATTTAGATATTACAACGGAGGGTTTAGAGCCAGGTTTTTATTCACTTGTTGCTATTGATCAATGTGGAAACATGTCTTCAGAGTCTATTTACTTTGATACAGAATTATTAGCCCCAGTGGTTACACTGTCTTCTGACTTTTATGATGATCCTGCCCAACTAAATGAAGGTTGTGGGTTAAGTTTATTAACATTCTCATTGCCTTACTCTACAGATGAAGACAGAACTTATTGGCTTGATCTTGATTATGGATTAGAGTTTTTAAATGGTTTTGATGTTCAAGAAATTCCACAAAGTATTGTTTTTCCTGCTGGCACGACATCTGTTGAGATTGAAATTGTTCCAATTTTAGATTATCTCAGTGAAGAGGTTGAAGAGATTGTGTTTTCCTTTCCATTTAATAATAATTGCTCTAGTACAGATGATATAATAGTGAGTATTGATAATTATGATGCTCTTGAAATAATTATGCCTGATTCACAAACCTTGTGTGTTGGTCAGTCTTTGGAGTTACAGGCAGATTTTAGTGGAGGAATTCCTCCCTATACAACCAGTTGGAGTTATTTAAATGACTTTGAGAATGAGAACAATATTGTTTTTGATGTTGAGGAGGGTGAATTTCCAGCTTTTTTTACTGTTACTGATGCCTGTGGTTTATCTGCTAGCTCCGAAGTATTAATTGAAGGTGTTGAGATAGATAATTTTGAAGTGATATGGCCGCCAAATGAAATTTTTGCATGTTTTGGAGATAATAGTATAATATCACTTTCAATTGAAGGTGGTTTAGAACCATTTGATTTTCAATGGTTTTTAGATGGTCAAGAGACGTCTACTACAACTACTCTTGTGCCTGAAGATGCTATATATGGTCCAATATGGTACGGTGATGATTATATATCTCCAGGATCTACACAGGTAATACCAACTTCACCTCAGTATACACCTTATGTTTATGACTATCAAGTGTTTATTACAGATTCTTGTGATAATGAATTAGAATATAATATTGAAGTTACTGTTGATGATTGTATGCTCCCGACAGCATTTACGCCAAATGGCGATGGTAATAATGATATTTTTTGGATTGATTTTGGAGACTTATCTGAGCCGGTTGGGTTAGATATTTTTAATCGTTGGGGAGCGCTTGTCTATAGAACTCAGGACTATACTCCATGTGCTCAATTCCAGTCGGACTGTTGGGATGGCACGCATTTTGGGACATATGGGGATCCTTGCAGTGATGGTATATATTATTATACACTTACTTATAGCCGTCCAATTCAAAACGCAGACTCATATGACGTGTCAAATTTTGTTGAAAGTGTTTTTGGAAAACCACATAATAATAGTGTAGGACGTCAACGTAGTGGTAGTATTTTATTGACTCGTTAGCTGACAATCATTTCACCTGTCATTTCATCAGGTATATCTAGGTTCATAATATTTAGAATTGTAGGCGCTATATCGCAGAGTTTCCCAGTGGATATGTTCTTGTATTTGCTGTTAATAATAAAGCAGGGAACATTATTTGTGGTATGAGCGGTGTTTGGACTTCCGTCTTTATTTATCATATACTCTGCATTACCATGATCAGCAAGAATAATTGTCACATATCCTAATTTAGTATTTTCTTTTATTATCATGTCAATACAATCATCTACTGTCTCTAAAGCTTTAATCACGGCTTGAATATCTCCTGTGTGACCTACCATGTCGGGGTTGGCATAGTTTAAACAAATAAAATCTGGCTTTTTGTTTTTTATTTTTTGAACATAGCTTTCTGTAATTTTATGAGCGCTCATTTGAGGTTCAAGATCGTATGTCGCTACTTTTGGAGAGGGGATAAGTACCCTGCTTTCTCCTATAAATTCTTTTTCTCTTCCTCCTGAAAAGAAAAATGTTACATGTGGATATTTTTCTGTTTCAGCAATTCTTAATTGTGTTAAGCCATGTTTGGAAATAACTTCTCCAATAGTGTTAGATATATTTACTTTTGGATATAGTATATTAATGTCTGTGAATGTTTCATCATAGCATGTCATAGTATATAGATCAATATCTAAGCTTTCAATATTATATTGTGGAATATTAACCTGCGTTAAAGCTGCTACAAGTTGTCTGCATCTGTCAGATCTAAAATTAAAGCATATTGCAATGTCATTATTTTTTAATTGTGCGATTGGCTTATTATTTTCATCAACACCTATAATAGGTTGGATAAATTCATCAGTTATCATATTGTTATATGATGTTTCAATAGAGCTAATTATTGAATTAGTTTTATGACCTTGTCCATGAGTCAGCATTTTATAAGCACTTGCTGTTCTTTCCCATCTTTTGTCCCTGTCCATAGCATAGTAACGTCCAACAAGACTAGCTATAGATATGTTTTTATTTTTTGCGTATTCTAAAAAATCATTAACATGATTTTTACCTGATTTAGGATCACAATCTCGGCCATCAGTAAAGGCGTGTATATATATATGTCTTACGCCATTATCTAATATAATATTACACATTTCTTTTAAATGAGAGCTGTGAGAATGAATGCCTCCGTCAGATAGTAGACCCATGATGTGAATAGGTTTATTTTTCTTTTTTGCTTTTTCAATGGCTTCTAAAAGTTTTTTATTCTTTGCAAAAGAGTTGTTTTTGATGTCATTATTAATCCTTGCTAGATCTTGATATACAACTCTTCCAGCTCCTAGATTAAGATGACCTACCTCAGAATTTCCCATTTGACCTTTTGGTAAACCCACATGCTCGCCGTCAGTTCTTAACTCTGTGTTTAAAGAAGATTCATATAGCTTGTCTATATTGGGAGTTTTTGCATTAAATATCGCATTTGAGGGTGTTTTTTTACCATGTCCCCAACCATCTAATATTATTAATGCTGTTTTTGTCATATTGTTTTAAAATTAACATTTTTGATAATGGTTTCTATATAACATAATGTTTTTATTTTATTTAAACGCTATAGTAAGTTTATTAACAAATTAACGTTCATTATCCTTGGAATTTATAAAAAAAAGTGTCATCTTGTAAGCAGAATAAATAAAATTCGACCCCCAATTTGTACGTGATATTGGTCTTTTTACCTCTGTTGCGGTCCGAAGAAGGGCTGTCGCGTTTTATTATTATATTTTTATATGAAACTAAATTATTTATTAATTAAAAATTTTTTACCGATGAAAAACTTTTTATTTTCTTTGGCAACATTACTATGCTTTTGTTGCTTTAACGTTGTAATGGCACAAGATTGTGTTGATACAAATGTGGACGCTGATGGCGTTGTTCTTACAGATTCTTATGGTGATGGATGTGATGCTTATGCAAATTACCCATCTTGGTGCAACGGATATGACACAGATGCCTTTATTTCAGGTACAATGTGTTGTGCTTGTGGTGGTGGCGAAACTGCTGCAGCTCCAGCTTGTGATGGTACAGAAGTATCTTATACATTAGGTGGTGGTTCTTACGATGGTGAGATGTCATTCACACTTGCTGGTGTAACATATGCTGCTGGAACAGGTACTATTTGTTTAGCTGATGGTTGTTGGTCACCAACACTAACTGACTCTTACGGAGACGGTTGGAATGGTGGAACACTAACTCTTGGCGATGAGGTATTTGGAATGGCTTCAGGTGCTACATCAACAGTAGTTTATGGTGTTAATACAGATTGTAATGTCTATGGTTGTATGGATTCTTTTGCTACAAACTTTAGTGCGGATGCTAATACAGAAGATGGAACATGTGAGTATGATTGTTCAACATATGCAGGCGATAATGCTATGTGCCAAGATTATGTTTCGAATTACGGTTATACTGTTGCTGAAATGATAGGTTATGGATACAACTGTATTTGTGTTGTAGATCCAGTTCCTGGTTGTATGGATACAGGCGCATGTAATTATGATGCAGCTGCTACATTAGATAGTGGTTGTGATTATTCTTGTTTATGTAACGATACATCAATTTCTTGTGATGGTGGTTCATGGCAAACTGAAGTTTCATGGTCTATTTCTGATTGTGATGGAAACGTTCTTTTTTCAGGAGGCGCTCCATTTTCAGACTGTGTTGCTTTACCAGACACTTATGTTATTACAATGGCTGACTCATACGGAGATGGTTGGAATGGAAATGTTCTTACTATTGGAGATGCTACGTATGCAAATGAAAATTTAGATGGTGTTACAGGAGGTGAAGAATCTCAAGATTTTTCAGTAGGTACTTGCCCAGTTTATGGTTGCACGGATTCATCGGCGTGTAATTTTACTGAGGGTGCTGATACAGATGACGGTTCTTGTACTTATGCAGCAGAAAACTTTGATTGTGATGGAAACTGTACTGCTACAGTAGATTGTAATGGAGATTGTGCTGGAACAGCAGTTGCTGACGAC
>MDSW01074794.1_pt1 | contig 24040 bp, 14 predicted proteins | sample 811171 | NCBI WGS metagenome assembly MDSW01 (sample SAMN05326641, study PRJNA326480) | marine metagenome | isolation source: seawater | place: Atlantic Ocean: North West | collected 2012 | reverse complement strand
GGATTCTGGATTCTGGATTCTGGATTCTGGATTCTGGATTCGACTCGACGCGGCGGGGGGCGGCGAGGAGGTATCGTAGACGACCGCGCTGCTGAAAGTAAGTAGTCACCCGGTCGCGATGAAGACTATAGTCTACGTACGCGTACGCGCGCGAAGACTGCCGACGGCGCGCTCTGCTCGCGTCACCCCGGCGACCGCGGCGGCTGCACTTGGCTGTGCGGCACGAACGAGTCGCCAAACTCGCCCAAATACGCTCTCCACTGCGCCTCCGAGATTTGCGGCCCCTCCCCCGGTCCCGGGCGCTGCACCTTCCCCGGGCCGTCCCAGCTGCTGCCGCCGACGCCGCCCATCCCGGTCCCGGCGTCGTCCAGACGCGGCCGCGCGATCGGCTTCCGAAATTCATCAATCTTCTTGGCGATGCTCTCGCCGACGCCGGCGACCTTGGTCTCTGAGCCCTTGCCGTCCGTCGTCGACTCCGCCACCGCCCCCGCCCCCGCCTTGGCGCCCGCCTTCTCCGCGCCCGCTCGGTCGTCCACGGACAGCGGCTCGTACCACTCCCTCTGAAACCCCGCCCTCGATCGCGCTTCGTCGTTGAACGGCGGTTTCAGGATCCCCTTGAAGTGCTTTCGAACGACGACGTGGAACCGCTTCGCGACGCGCGCGGCGTCGTCCAACTCCTCCTCCTCGTCGTCGTCGTCCACCACCAGCGCGCCTCCCATGCGATTCTGCAAGTACGTGAACCATCGCACGCCCGCGGCGCAGTGCGTGATCTCCTCGGGGTATATCACGTGCTCTAAGAGGTCCGCGCTCGGGTCGTCGCCGAACCGTCGAAACTTTGCGATCGTCCCCGGCAGCACGTCGAGGCCTCTCGCCTCGTGGACGCAGTGCTCGATCACCAGCCTCGCCTCCAAGGAGTCGCGCGTCTCCGTCGCGGACTCCCACAGCCCGTCGTGCGCGGTCAGCGCGCCGTACGATGACCCGAGCTCGACGAGTCTCGCGGCGAGGAGCGAGAAGTGCCTCGCCTCGTCCGCGGCGACGGCGAGAAAGTCTTCGAAGAATTTGCGCGGCATCTTCGCCGCGCGCCCGAACCGCGCGATGGCGTCCCACGACAGGTCGATCGCCCAGCTCTCGATGTGCGCGAGGGAGTGCAGGATCGCGACGCGGGATTCCGGGGAGCCGCCCTTCCCGAGCCTCGGCGCGCACGAGGGCTCCACGAGCTTCACGCGCGCGTCCCTCGCGGGTCGCTCCAGCTGGCGCGGGGCGGGCGCGTCCAGATCGTGCGTGACGGTCATCACGCCCGTCCTCCACATGGAGTGGATCTCCTCCGTCATGAGCGCCTTGTCGTGCGCGCTCGGCGTGTTCAGGACCCTGAACGCCGCCTCCTCGAGCGTGCACTTGGCGAGTATCTTTTCGGGCGCCATCGCGCGTGCGCCGCGCGCGACGAGATGACGAGACGACGAGGGCGGCGACGGACAGAAGCAGAAGATTTCTCTTCGTCCAAATAAATTTGCAGTTTTTCCCAACTTCGTCACAACAGTCTACGAGTCTATCCCTACGAGCGCCCGACGCGGCGCGAGCGCTCCTTGATCGCACGTCGCGCTCGCGCGGTGATAACAAAAAACCCTATAACCCTCTCTCTCCGCCCGCTACGCCCTCGCCTCCCCCGACAGGCTCTGGTCGAGCTTCTCCGCGATCACGCTCATCCACGCCTGATCCGCGGGGGTGAACCCGCGTTGCGTCCCGCTCGCGGCGACCAACACGCCGTCGCGCCCGATCGGCGTAACGCACACCGCCATGGCGTTATCCGGCATATACGACTCGAACTCGACCCGCCCGGGGAACAAGATCAAGTTCGCGAGGTAGTTCCCCTCCCCGGTGCGCATGCACCGCTCGCAGATCGGCCCGAGCGGAGGGTCGTGCGATCCCCCCGCCGCCGCCGCCGCCGCGACGCGCTTCGGCGCCGTCCCAAACTGCGCGACGCGCTTCCCCTCGTAAAACACCGCCATCGCGCCGCACGTCGTGGACGCGCGCAGCGCGTCCCACGTCCACCTCAGCTCCTCGCTCGCCGCGTCGTCGACGGCGTCGCCGTCGACGAACGCGACGTCGACGTCGCCGCGTAAGACCACCGTCGTCGGCGGCTTCGGCTTCAACGCGACCCACGTGAGACCAGTCAACACCAAGCACGCGGTCATCGCGAGGCACAGGACGTCCGCCCTCGACTGCGACGAGCTCGCGTCCGCGACGGGCGCGACGCCGCTGAGGACGCGGTTCGTCAGGAGCGAGACGGCGGCGGCGGCGCCGACGAACAGCGGGCCCGCGCGCACGGCGTCCGAGTTTCGCGTTATCCAATCCGCGTCGTCCTCGTCCGCGGGGCCGCTCGGCGGGGACGGGGAGGAGGAGGAGGAGGAGGAGGAGGAGGACGCGCGCGCGGACGACGCGCGGCGCGGCGCGAGGCGACGAGGGCGCGGCGCGGACGCGAGCGCCGCCAGCGCGTCGGCGGCGTCCGCGGGACGACGACGACGACGAGTCCGCCACGTCGATCGGGCGCTCGGCGAGCCGTCGCCGTCGGCGCGACGCCCCCGCGCGGGGGCCCCCGAGGTCGTCGCCGTCGCGCGCGCGCGCGCGCGCTCGCCTCTTCGCGATGACGTTCCCGTCGCCGCGCATCGCGCCGGGCGGGTTGGACCGAGCGTCGCGCTCGAGGCCATCGCGGATCTCGCGCGGGGAGAGAGTGCCGCCGCGCGAAGGTCGCGCGGCGCGCGTAGGTCTGGTCGGGCGCTCGGGCAGGGCGCGGCGCGTGTGGGTCTCGTCGCGCTCGATGACATTTCAAAAAAAATCGCCGCGGAATCGACGCCGTCGTCAGAACGACGACGCCGCGCGCGCACGAACGAAGGCGTCGGTCTCGTTCGCGTCATCGAACGAACGTCGCGGCTCCTCATCTTCTCGCGTCGAGATCGTCGTCCGCGCGCTCGCGTCACTTCTCTGACGTGAACTAAACGCCATCATTCATCCATCGCGTCCGGCGAGGCGAGCGACGACGCCCGAAAGATAGATTAGATGTCCGAGCGCCCGTCGCGACGCGGCGCGTCGCGCGCGGCGAAAGCCGAGGCCGCGGGCGCGCAGCTCAAGGCGCTCAAGGAGAAGGGCGCGAAGCGTCTTGACACCGTCGAGGACGCGGACGAGAAGGATAACGTCTACGATGTGGTGCGCGCGCGTCCCCCCCGAGCGCGTCCTCGTCCGCGATCTCGTCTCCCGCCTCCTCCTCCGATGGCTGGCGCGCATCGCGCTCGCTCGCGATCTCGCGCTCACCGGCCACGTCCCCTCCACCCCTCGCGCCCGCGCTCAGGTCACCGAGGAAGAGTACGCGGAGCTCGTGAACAAGCGACGCAAGGAGTACGGCGGGTTCATCGTCGGCGAAGACGGCGACGAGTGCGTCCCGCCGCCCGCCCTCGCGCGCGTCGCGTTCAAAAATTCGATGCACCCTCTCCTCTTTCGCGCGCGTTTCGTCGCAGCCACCGCGGCGTTTTCTCGCCGGCGAAGAACAGACCAGAACGCGTCTGACGCCCGCGTCGCCCCCCTCCCCCCCACCCCCCACACCCCGCAGCTACGTCGACCTCGGCGAAGAGGACGACTGGACTAAAGCCGCCCCCGGCGCGAGCGACGACGAGAACGACGACGACGCCGACGCCGACGGCAAGAAGCGCAAAAAGGGCGACGCGGGGGACGCGGCGAACGCTAAAAAAGCGAAAAACGCCAAGGACGCTCCCGCGGACAAGCGCGATCGTCAGAGACTCCAGAACATGTTCGCGAAGAACGCCGCCGCGGTGGCGCAAGGCGGCGTCAAGCGCAAGACGACGACGGACGCGCACGCCGGGATGCCCGCGGCGCAAGACGCGGACGCGCTTCTGGAGGACATTCTCGCCGGCGTCGGGCCCTCCGCCGGCGCTTCCTCCGCCGCCGCGCAGCCGGCGCCAGCTGTCGCGCGCGCGCGCGTCCTCCCGCCTGTCGTCGCGCGCCCCGCGCCCCCCGTGAACCAGTTCCGCCGCCCCGCGCCGGCGCAGCCGCCGCCGTCGGTCGCGGCGACGCCCGCGACGCTCGTGAACGACGTCGAGACGCCGACGGCGCCGGGGCCGAATCGCGGCGCGGGTCGACGCGGCGTCACGTTCGCCGCCTCTGAGAAGGACGACGCCGAAGAGTACACGCTCAACCCGCCGCTGTCGCCGCCGTCGTCGCAGCGCGACGACGCCAACGCCGCGGGCGACGACGACGCGCCGATGCCGATGGACGCGGACGACGACGACGACGACGACGACGACGAGCCGCCGTCCCCCGCCGCGCTCGCCGCCAAGGCGAAAAAATCCATCCTGAAAAAGGAAGAGCCGAAAACCGCGACGCTCGCCGCGGTCCCCTCGAGCGCGGTCACCGCCTCCGGCGCCGCACCAGGGACGTGCGCGCCCGCGGCGCCGAGCGCGAGCGCGGGCTGGGGCGGCGCGTTCGACGACGACGGCGCGGAAGGCGGCGCCGTCGTCGAGGACGCCGCGCCCGCGCAGATCGCCGCGGACGGATCGCTGCCGCTCGACCCGGATGCGACGTTGCCGTTTTTCATCCTCGACGCGCACGAGGACATCTCCGTCCCGGGGACGGTGTTCTTGTTCGGTAAAGTCCCGGTCAACGCGGGCGAGGTGAACGGCGAGTGCGTCAGCGCGTGCGCGGTCGTTCCGAACATGCAGCGCTGCGCGTTCGCGGTGCCGACGCCGGAGACGTTTGCCGACCCGGAGAATGAAATCAGCGACTTGGAGGACGCCGCCGCCGCCGCCGCCGGCGGCGACGACGCCGCCGCCGCGAAGAAGGCCAAGGGCGCGCTGCTCCGATGCCTTCAAGGCCGCTGCGCGGACGTCAAGAACGAACTCCGTGAGATGCTCCTCGCGCGAGGGATCGAGCAGTTCACGATGAAGCCGGTGAAGCGGTCCTACTGCTTCGAGAAGGACGACATCCCGAGAGGCTCGCAGTACGTCATCAAAGTGCGATTCCCCGCCACGTACGCCGCGCTTCCGGGCGACGTGCGAGGCGCGCACTTCATCACGATGCTCGGCACGCAGACGCCGATGCTGGAGCACCTCATGATCAAGTCGCGGATCATGGGCCCGTCCTGGATCGCGCTCCACGGCGCCAACGTCGTCGACGTCTCCGCGCAGAGATCGCACTGCAAGCTCGAGGTTGTCCTCCCCTCCGGTCACAAATCGGTTCGACCGACGGCGACGAACGGGCTCTCCAGGGATCCCCCGAGCCTCACCGTCGCCGCGCTTAACCTCAAGACGGTGGTCAACCACAGGCAGAACGTCAACGAGATCGCGTCCGCGTCCGTCGTGTACGTCCGAGCGGCGAAGATCGACGGCCCGACGCCCGGGTGGAACTCCGCCGCGTCGATGCGTCACTTCTCCGTCGTGCGACGCCTCGACGGCGTGTCCATGCCCCCCGGTTGGGACCAGGTCGTCGCGAAAGAGAACGCGGAGCACCCGGTCGCGAAGCGCACCAAGTCGTCCGTGTTGACCTCCACCGCGAGCGAGCGCGCGCTGCTGACGGTGCTCATCGGGCGGATGCACGCGCTGGACGCGGATGTAATCGTCGGACACAACATCGCGGGGTTCGACCTCGACGTCCTCCTCCATCGCCTCCAGGCGAACAAAGTCCCGCAGTGGTCTCGCATCGGGCGGCTGAAGCGGTCGCGGTTTCCGAACCTCGGCGGCGGTGGGAACAGCTTCGGCGGCGGCGCCGGTTTGGGCGCGCTGTCGTGCCTCGCCGGGCGTCTTCTCGCGGACACGTACCTCAGCGCGAGGGATTTCGTGAAGGAGGTGTCGTACACGCTGTCGTCGCTCGCGTCGAATCAGCTGAAGATGACGCGGACGGAGATCGCCTCCACGGAAATTCCCGGGAAGTTTTCATCCGCCGCGGGACTCCTGTCGCTCACCAAGGCGACCGAGGCGGACGCGTGGCTGTCGTTGGGGTTGATGTTTCACCTCAGCGTCTTGCCGTTGACGCGGCAGCTCTCGAACATCGCGGGCAACCTCTGGGCGAAGACGCTGCAGCACACGCGCGCGACGCGCGTGGAGCACCTCCTCCTCCACGAGTTCCACGCTCGGAAGTACCTCATGCCGGACCGTCTCTCCGCGAAGGAGAGGAAGTTTGGCCGAGGCGGCGGCGGCGGCGACGACGGCGACGGCGAGGGCGACGGCGAGGGCGTCAAAGCCGGGAAGAAGAAGGGGGGCCCGTCGTACGCCGGCGGCCTCGTCCTCGAGCCCAAGAAGGGCCTCTACGACAAGTTCGTCCTCATGCTGGACTTCAACTCTCTGTACCCGTCGATCATCCAGGAGTATAACATCTGCTTCACGACGGTCGCGCGGCCAAAGGCGGATCCGAACGACCCCGCGGGCGTCGCCCCCGCGCCTCAGCTCCCCGAGCCGTGCGCCGGAGGCCCGGGCGGACCGAACAGCGCGGTGCTGCCGCAGGTGATCCGCAAGCTCGTGCAGAGGCGTCGCGAGGTGAAGAACATGATCAAGACGGAGAAGAACGCCGCGCGAAGACAGCAGCTGGACATTCGTCAGCAAGCGCTGAAGCTGACGGCGAACTCGATGTACGGGTGTTTGGGGTTCGCCGCGTCGAGGTTTTACGCCAAGCCGCTCGCGGAGCTCGTGACGCTTCAGGGCCGCGAGATTTTACAGAGCACCGTGGACTTGGCGCAGGGGACCCTCGGCATGGACGTCATCTACGGCGACACGGACTCGATCATGATCAACACGAAGAGCACCAACTTGCAGGAGGTGAGCGCGATCGGCGCCGCGCTGAAGAAGGAGGTGAACAAGCGGTACAAACTCCTCGAGATTGAGATGGATGGCATCTTCAAGTCGATGCTGCTTCTGAAGAAGAAGAAGTACGCGGCGCTCATGGTGAAGCCCGCGGCGGACGGCAGCGGCGGGTTCACGACCGTCATGGAGCAGAAGGGTCTCGACATCGTCCGCCGCGACTGGTCCCCGCTCGCGAAGCGTCAGGGGAACCACGCGCTGGAGCTGATTCTTTCCGGGCGACCCGCGGAGGACGTCGTCGAGGACATCCACGAGTCGCTTCGCAAGTGCCGCGAGGACCTCGTGAACGGCGTCGTGACCATGGACCAGTTCATCATCACGAAGCAGCTCACGAAGCGTCCGGAGGATTACCCGGACGCGGCGAATCAGGCGCACGTGCAAGTCGCGCTGCGGCTTCGCGACGCGGGGAAGCGCGAGGGCGTGAACCAAGGCGAGACGGTGCCGTACGTCATCGCGGTCAAGACGGATTCCGCGACGGCGGAGGACATCGCCTCCGGAAGAACGGGCGCGACGGGCGGCAAGGGCCTCGCCGACCGCGCGTACCACCCGGACGAAGTCGCCGCGGAGGGCAGCGGGTTGAAGCTCGACCTGCACTACTACCTCACGCAGCAGGTGCATCCGGTGGTGTCGCGTCTGTGCCAGCCGATCGAGGGCACGGACGCGGCGAGGATCGCGGACTGCCTCGGCCTCGACGCGTCCAAGTTCCACGCGCAGGTTGTGGGGCACAACGCGTCGGACGAACGCGACGACGACCTCCTCGCGCCCGGCATGAACCTGGACGACGAGGAGCGATTCAAACGCTGCGCGCCGCTCGTCTTGAAGACCGCCGCGGGCGCGTTCGAGTTCAAAGGCGTCGGCGCCATCCTCTCGGGGGAGGTGGACGGCGACGCCGCGCTCGCGCCGCCGCCGCCCGCCGCCGCCGCCGCGAAGGAGAACGCCGCGCCCGCGCCGCCGCCGCCGCCCGCGGACAAACTCTCGGCGGGGTCCTCCGCGTCCGCGACGACGACGCCGCTCACGCCCGCAGCGCTGGCGAACCAAGTCGCGCTCGCGACGCGCGCCGCCGTCGCCGCGTATTACGCCGCGTCGCTTCGCAGCGACGACGAGCTCGCGCCGTGCGAGACGAGAAACGTCTCGCTGCGCGTCGACGGCGCCGCCGAGCCCGGGACGCTCCCCGCGGACCCGAAGTGCCAGGGCGTGATGCACAAGACGACGACGGAGGCGGATTTGTACACGCAGTTGATGCACTTCAAGCGTCTGCTGTGCGTGGAGGACGCGGTGCGGCGGTTGCCGGAGAAGCAACGCCTCGCGGCGGAGGCGAGGATCGCGCCGACGACGCGGGAGGCGCTGCGGGCGGCGACGAACGCGCTGGAGCGAACGCTGGAGAGGAGCGCGTACCGTTGGATCGATCTCGCGGCGTTGTACGGCGCCGCCGGCGTCGCGAACTGAGAGGAGGACAGCGACAGGACGGAGGAGGAGCTCGAGGGCGCGCGCGTCTCGGGGAACGGAACGACGCTGTTCGGTCGCTCATTATAAAACTACAGTATTTTGCATGCGTCGAGGTTCTTCTCTCGTCACGCGGCGGCTTCTTCCTCGGGCGGTTGCGGTTGCGGTCTCGACGCCTCGTGATCTCGCCGCTCCTTCTCGCGCTCCTCTCTCTCCTCCCTCTCCAACAGCTCCTGCGCCCTCAGCTCGCTCGCCCGCAGCTCGCTCTGCATCCGCGCCTCCAACCGCTCCACGCCCCAGCGTAACGCCGCCGCCGAAGACGCCGCGAATTCCGCCGCGGGGCCGACGCCCGGAAACGCGAGCCACTCGTCGAAAAAGCTCTCCACGTGCTCGATGAACGCCTTCCTCGCCCCGGGCTGCCGCAGCGAGTGCCCGCCGCCCGGGATGATCACCGCTCGGTTGCTCTCGATGCCGCGACCGGCGGCGGCGGCGATCCGCGACGCCAACGCCTCGTAGTTTGCCTTCACCGCGGCGGGCGCGTACTCGTCTTCGCCGCTGAGGGTAATTCGACGGTCCACGCGAGGCGACGAACGTCGGGGTGGAGTTCAAAGGCGTCAGAAGCGGAGTTGAAAGGCATCGAGGTGTTTGCGTCGGGGTTGAAACCGAGGGACCCTGGACGGAGAGAAACGCAAAGCGCGATTGAAAAGTCCTCAAGGAATGGCGTGCACCGCGCCATCAACGCGGTCACGCGGGGACCGGTGTGATGTGCTGAGGAGGACGCGCCTAAACGCCCACAGCAGCGGCACGCCGAAATCATCTTCGCCTCTCACGCCGTTCGCCGTCCGCATGTGACCCAACTGCGTCTCCAGCTCCGCCGGGCTCAGATCGCTGCTGAAGACGTCGTCCGGGGTCATCCGTCCCGCGAGGGAGTGGTACCGCGACGCGGTGATCGGCGTGCGGAACACCCCGGGCGCGTGCCTGGGCATGAGCATCTCGCCCTTCCCGTCTTCGATCATCTCTCTCGCGAGTCGCACGCCGTCCGCCATCGCGTCCGCGCCGTGCTCCATGACCATCGCCTCGCGGTCGCTCACCGGCGCCTGGAGGATCGCGCCGACGACCCGCGCGCGGTGCGCGCCGCTCTTAAGGTACGCCACGACGTCCTGGCACCCCGTGCTGTGCCCGACGAGGAGCAGTCGGCTCCTCCGCGCGGCGGTCGCGCCGTCCGCGTCGTTCGCCGCCGCGTCGTTCGCGCGTTCTTCCCAGTCCGACTCCTCGGGGAGGCACTGCTCGAGCATCGCGTCGAGATCCGCGACGTCCGTCTCGAGCGAGCACACCCCGAAGCCGAGGTAGGAGGAGGAGAGGACGGGCTGGCACAGCGCCCATCCGCGCGCCTCGAGCGTCGCCGCGAGCTCGAGCGCGTACGGCGATGCCATCGGGCCGTCGGTGAGGCCGCCGAGGTAGACGGCGACGCCGCCGTCGTCGGAGGACGTCCCGGAGATGAACGCGCATCGCGCGTCGCCGGCGGGCGTGCGGTACTGCGTGAGCTTGCCGTGCAGCGTCGGCGGCGGCATCGCGGCGCGCGCGCTGCGCCTCCGATTTTGAACCGTCCGAGGGTCCGCGTCCGACGACAACGACGAAATCGCATTCGCAATCCTTCGGCGCCCCTTCCCGACACCGCCGCGCGCGACGCGACGGGTTTCCATCCCGTCCGCGCGCGTTGATGCCATCGAGCGCGCGGGTGTTCTCCGTCCGCGCCGCCGTCACCGCATCGCGCGCGCTCGCTCGCGAAGAGGACGCGTCGCGTCGCGGTCGCGCCGCGCTCGGTCGCGCGCCGCGTCGCGCGTCGCTCCTCGCGCCTCTCGTCGCGGGCGCGCTCGCGCTCGCCGCGCGGCCGGCGCGCGCCGCCGGGATCGAGACCATGGCGTGGCGAAGCCACGGCAGGACGAACGACGAGCTCGTGGACAACCTGTATCGCAACGAGATCATCACCGAGCATCGCGTCGCGAGGGCGATGAAGTCCGTGGACCGCGCCAACTACGTCGCGATGAAGGAGCCGTCGATCGATCCCTACCAAGACTCGCCGCAGCCCATCGGCTACGGCGCGACGATATCGGCGCCGCACATGCACGCGCACTGCCTCCAGGAGCTCTCCCGGTGGCTCGTCCCGGGCGCGAAGGTTCTCGACGTCGGCAGCGGGACCGGGTACCTCACCGCGCTGTTCGCGGAGATGGTCACGCCGGACGGCGTCGTCGTCGGCGTCGACCACGTGGACGAGCTCGTGCGAGCGTCGCGAGAGAATTTTCACAGAGGCGCGTTCGAGTCGCGCCGGTTCCCGGCGAATCTCTCCGCCCGTCCCTCGGTTTCGACGCCCGACCTCGACGCCTCGCGACTCCGTCTGACGCGCCAAACCCCCGAACGAAACGACCCTCGTGCAGACGGGAAAGACAAACTCCTGGCCGCGGGCGAGGTAATCCTCGCCACCGCGGACGGAAGGAACGGGTGGCCCGGTCGCGCGCCGTACGACGCCATCCACGTCGGAGCGGCGTCGCCGTCCATCCCGGAGGCGCTGATCGAGCAGCTCGCGCCCGGCGGGAGGCTCATCATCCCCGTCGGGCGAGAGCACGAGGGCCAGACGCTCAAGGCGGTGGACAAGGGCGCGTTCGCGTTTACACTGGTCCCCGTACGACCGCGTTGGCGTGGTGAACGCCGATCCTTAAGGACTTTTCTTCCCGGCGTGTGTTTCTCTCCGCCCACGTCACGGTTTCGATCCCGACACACCGCGACGCCTTTCGACTCCGTCTGACGCCTTTCAACTTCAACTGACGCCTTTGAACTCCACCCCGACGTCGCTTCGCGCGGAACGACCCGAAGACGAGGACGGCAACGTGTACGAGAAGACGCTGATGGGAGTGTTGTACGTGCCGCTGTGCGATAAGGCGCATCAGCTGAGAAGGTCGTGAGTGATCGAGGAAGTATGGATGGGTTCGCGAGAGAGAGCGCGTGGGACGGGTGGAAGAGCGCGCGAGGCGCGACGACGACGACACCGAGTGTTGTACAACGATGTGTAAAAAGAACGCGAGAACAGAACCGACCGCAAACAGAACAGGAAATGAAACCGCCGCGAAAACGGCTGCGGTGATGACGTCATCAGCGCGCATGATCGTCGCTCGTCGTGGTCGGCACTCGTCACTCCCCGCCGCGCCCCCCTCCCGACGTCATGGCGGACGTGCAGCTCGTGAACGCGGACGCGCTCGCGCGATTCCTCGCCGGCCCTCCGAGAGCGCCCGACGTCGCGCCCGCGCGCGACGCCGCCGCCGCGGTGCAGCGCCGACGGTGGGGCGTCGCGCCAGCCATCGAAAAAGACGACACGTGTGCGGACGCCGCCCCCGCCGCGCCGCCGTCGTGGTGGCAGAACACGTCGTGGTTCGCGAACGCCGCCGCGGACGTCTCCCCCGTCCTCGCAGACCCCGCGGGCGCGGACGGCGGCGCCGTCGCGTCCACGATCCGCGGCGCGGCCGCGGTCGGCGGCGCGATCTGCCAGAACCGCTTCACCGGCGTCGGGCAGCGCGACCCGATCCGCCCGGTCGCGCCGCAGAGCGTCCGCTTGAACGGTCTCTCGGCGGTGGAAGACCCGGGCGAGGTGCACGGCGGGCACAACGCGTCGACGCGCGTTCACGGCGGCGGCGCGTACGTCCCCGTCGGCGGCGCGATGGCGCACTCGAGGCTGTCGCTGCAGCCGCGGGATCTGCGCGCGAAGGGGCCGCGGTGCGCGGACTCGTTCGAAGCCGCGAGAGCGGTCTCCCGCGGCGACACCGCAGACGGCGAAAAGCGCGACACCGCGTGCGCGGTCGCGAACAACAGAGCGAAGCCGCGGTACGCGTTCGACTTCGAACGCGGCGTGTGGGAGGTCCAAGGCGCGCCGGGGGCGGCGGTGTTGCCGGAGAGAGAGCGCGCCGCCGCCGCCGCCGCCGCCGTCCCGCGCGTCGACGACGGCTCGTCGGACGAGGAGAAGACGACGATGACCCCCGAGGAACTCGCGCTCGTCGAGACGACGCGCGGGCTGCGTCTTAATCGCTTCGGGGCGAACCACGAGGCGTCGCTCGCGGCGGCGGCGGCGAAGCGCCGCGCCGCTCGGAACATCGAATCCGCGACGCTTCGCGGATCCGCGTCGCACAAACGCGCCGCGTCCGCGGTCCCGTTGCCGTCCGACCGCCGCGGATCCGATTCGAAGAACTCGATCGCGCGAACGGACGAGGCGCGCGATTCAGGAGTTGACACGTGGACGCCTGCGTGGCAGATGCTGCGGCTGGAAAACGGCGACGTCGTCTTCTTCGGCGCCCCCGACGCGTCGCCGGCGTCGGTCCGCGCGTGGCTCTCGGGGAAGACCCCGTGGCCGGAGGTGCGCGTGATGGAGCTGAGCAAGCGCGCGCGCTCGGCGCAGGGCGTGCCGAGAGGCGCCCCGGGGCCGATCGCCTCGAGCGCGCTCGTGAACGCGGCGAAGGAGGAGCTCGCGAGGATCGCGGAGGAGGACGACGCCGCCGACGCCGACGCCGCCGCCACCGGAGAGAAAAAAACCGTGAACCTGCCCCCGGGGAGCACCGCGTCGCCGCAGCAGGCGAATATCATCGAGCAGCTCGTGCACGCGACGGGCGCGGGGAAGAGAGAAGGCGACGACGTCGCCTCCGAAGCCCCCGCGACGACGACGACGACGCCGACGACGCGCGCGGAGAAAGAGATGGAGGCGCTGAAAGACGCGTTGCGGGCGTCCATTCGCGAGAGACGCGCGCTGACGACGCGAACGCGCGCGCTCGAGGACGCGCTCGCCGCCGCGGGCCTCCCCATCCCGCCGCCGTGACGCGACGCGACGCGCGACGTCCGCGACGACGACGATTGCCGCGGCAGTCGCTTCGCTGTGATGTAATATAAACCTCCGCTCGCGAATGAACTTACAGTAATACTGAGTAGGGCTACGAGACGCGTCGATCGATCGTCACTTGAACTCGCCGCGTTCGCCGCGTCGCGACTTCGCCGCCGCGCGCTCGCCTCTGATCTCCTCCGCGACGCGCTCGCCCGCCATCACCGCGCCGTCGACGTGCCCGGCCGCGTTCTCCGTTTCCGTCCCCGCGAAGTGCACGCCACCCTCGACTTCCTCTCGCAACAACAGGTCGCCGTACCCGCTCCGCGGATCGCCCGCGTAGGCTGGATTCAACGGATCTTCGTCGCCGCGGTCGTACGTTCGCGGGTCGTTCCTCCAACTCTTGTGATACACGTTGATGAGCTGGAACGATATCACGTCCACGCCGAACACCTTGCTCAGATCGTCCGCGACCGCAGCCTTCAGCGCGTGGTTCGATAACCCGATGGCGGGGTCCTCGTGCGGGCCGTAGGCGTCGAGGCGGTCGCACGCCGCCTTGCCAAAGTTTACCCCCGCGAGAGACGGCACGCCCGGCTCGTCCGTGGACTCCCCTCCGTTCGCTTCCCACGTCACCGCGAACAGCGAGTCGCGGCTCATCTGCGCGACGCCGCTGTCGCCGGTCTCGATCCAGAACGGCGTCTTGAACGTCGCGACGATCTTACACCAGTCCCCCGCCCACGCCGGAGTGTCGATCATCTTTCTCAATTTTCTCGGCGGCAGCGGCGGGTCCCAACGCATCCGCGCGGCGATCCGCGGCGGCGTCGCGATCACGACGTGCTGCGCGTGCATCGTGATCGTCCGCCCTCGGTGGTCGTCCAACGCGGTGACGCGCACGCGCCGCGTCTCGTGGACGCGCTCGCGCCCCGCCGCGCCGTCGCCCTCGCTGATGGGCGCGCGAACGATCTCCATCACCTCCGCGCCGAGCCGGATCGTTCGCGCCGGGAGCTGCTCCGCGAGCGCGTGCGCGATCTCCTGCATCCCGCCCTCCATTCGAAGCGCGCCCGGGCCGCACGGCGCGAGGCGCTCGCCGCCGCCGTCGACGCGCTGCGCCGCGGGCAAGCGCACGCCGCCCTCGAGCCGCTGCGCCGTCCACTTCAGTCCCAGCCGCTTCGCGAGCGTCGCGACGCGCGACTCGTGCGGCGGCCACGTCCACGACGCGCCGAGGTCGGCGCCGCCGGGGGTGGAAAAGCACCGCCCGCCGATGCGCGATCGCGCCTCGAGGACGCTCACGGTGAGGCCCTGGTCGTGGAGCTTCCACGCCGCGACGAGGCCGCTGACGCCGGCGCCGACGACGACGACGTTCACCTCCTCGTCGACGTCCGCGGCCGCGTTCGACGACGACGCGTGCGCCATCGCGACCACGGTTCGCAGCGCGCAGCAGCTCGCGACGGCGAGGACGGAGAGCCGCGAGAGCGCGCGCGGCGGGCGCGCCGCGCGGGGGTGATGGCGGGAGGAGAAGGACGCGCGGCCGTGAGCGGATGCGACCGCGCGCGCGCAGAGCATCACCCGCGCGCCCGAACAATCAACGGACGAGATCGTTGATGACTCAGAAAGTTCGAACCTCCTCCTCGCGTCACACCCCTCCGCGCTGCGGTCGATGGGGTTCACCGCCGCCGCGGACCGCGGCGGCTTCGTCGGCGCGTCGTCCTCCTCCTCCTCCTCGCGCGGCGACGGCGGGACGACGCCGAGCGCGCGAGACAACACCATCCACGGCGTGTACGGCCCGCATCTCGTGCGTCGCCTCGAGCTCGTCCTCGCGCACCGCGCGCACGCGGAAGGGTTCGTCGGATGCCTCCGACGCGCCGAGGCGATGGCGTACGTGGAGAGGGACGTCGGCGATCACCTGCGCGACGCGATACACGCGGCGTTCGACGCGGACGGCGACGGGCTCGTCACCGCGTCGGACATCGCCACGGTGCTGAGCCTCGCGAGGCCGTTCGCGAACACGCCGCACGTCGCGCTCGAGGCGCGATTCCAGAGGGTAATTCGCGACGCGCCGAACGCGCATCGCTTCGAGCGCGGGATCGCGCGCGAGCTCGCGCGCGAGGCGACCAAGTACGTCCCGACGCTCGACGCGTGGATGACGCAGCCGGTGCGGAGGGTCGCGGCGTCGCTGCGGACGCGCGCGCTGCGCGAGGCGAGGACGAACGAGACGGACGACGCGAGAGGGGAACCCGCGGACGCGCTCGCGAGGGCGCGCGCCGAAGCGAGGGCGCCGCCGCCGCCGCCGCCGCCGCCGTTGAGGCCGCCGCCGGGAGGGTGCTCGCGAAGGGAAGAGCTCGCGATGATCGCCGCGGGGACGTACGCGCCGCGGACGACGACGGAGGAGGAGGAGGAGGAGAAGCGGGGGATCGACGCGGACGTCGACGCCGCCGGAGACGACGATGAAAACGAAAACGAAAACGCCGACGCGAGCCTCGGCCGCGCGTCCGTCGCGAGGAGCATCCTGAAGCGGCGCTCGAGCGGCGGGACGCGCGCGAAGGACGTGCCCATCGCGGACCTGAGGATCTCGAGAGCGTCCGTGGCGTTTCGAGAGGGGAACTCGCGCGGGGGCTCGACGAACGCGTCCGCGCGACTCGCGAACGAAGACGAAGAAGACGACGACGACGACGACGACGTCGGATCGAGCGTCCGCGCCCTGCGCGCGGCGAGGGAGAAAGACGCGAGCGCGGTGGCGCAGACGCGCGGCGGCGCGCGGGGGCCGAGGACGATGTTCAAGACGGTCGCGAACGCGATCGCGGTGCGCGTGAAGATGACGTCGGACGGGAGGGTCGTGAAACTGCGAGAGAAGAGAGAAGACGCCGCGCGGAGCGTCCGAAGCGGCGGCGGCGACGACGGCGGGAGCCAGTGGAACGGCGGCGGAAGCGAAGCGACGGCGACGACGGCGCTGACGAAGAAGACGACGCGGACGGTGGACTCGAGCGGCGGCGGCGCGGAGAAGGCGGCGGCGGAGGAAGAAGCAGAGGAGATCGAGCTGACGCCAGAGGAGCTCATGGAGATGAAGATGAAGCAGGAGATCATCGACAAAGCGAAAGCGCGCTTGGCCGGGAAGGCGCAAGAGAAGGAGTGGAACAGCGCGCTGTACGAACACAGAAAGAGTCGCATCGTGGGGGTGTTACAAGGCGTGAAATCGGTCGACACGGAGGCGATCGCGCGCGAGAAGTACAAGGAAGAGAAAAAGTTAAGAAAGATTAGGATGCGCGGGTTCTGACTGACGTCGTCGGCGGCGGAGAGAAGTAGTGGTGTAGCCCTGTAGTACATACGCTAGAATTAGACCGCTACCTTCGTACTATACTAGGCAAGCCGGCAGGCGTCACCGCGGCGGCGGCGGCGGCGGTGGCGCGGCGGCGGCGAACTGCGCGTTGATCCGCGCGGCGACCGCCTCCGCGGCTCTCTTCGCTGCCGCCGCGAAGTCCGCGTTCGTCGCCGCGGTGTCGCCCCCGGCCCCCGCGCCCATCGACGGAACGCCGCTCGCTGATCCGGGCGGCGGACGCGTCGACGACGCGATGAACGACGCCCCCAGCGCGTGCGCGTTCAAACTCGCCGGCGGCGGACACGCGTTATACGACGTCCTATCCGGCGTCGGCCTCGCGCCGCCGCGGTAGTCGAAGCTCTGTTCCTCGCGGTGAGGCGCGTCGCGCGAACGCGCCCCGCCGTGCTGCTGCCGCCGCTGCGCTTCGAGCGACGCGCGGTACGCCGCCGCGGCTCGCTCCCCCGGGGTCTCGTGGCGCGCCGCCGCCGCGAGCGGCGGCGGCGGCGGCGGCGCGGCGGCGGCGGCATTCCACCCCACTTTCGGCGCGAGAATCGCGGCGGCGCCGGGCTGGAGCGCGCCGTGCGACGCGGGAGCGAACCCGCGCACGGGCGCGGGCGCGGGAGGCGGCGCGAGAGGCGGCGCGGGAGGCGGCGGCGGCGGGATCGACCCGCTCGCCTCCGCCGCCTCCGCGGTCTTCCGGGCGTCGTACGACCGCGTCAACTCGTCGTCGCCGCCGCCGCCGCCGGAGAATCCGATGCCCAGGCCGCCAACCTTCGACCGCGCGCCGCCGCCGCCGCCGCCGCCGCCGCCACCTTTCCCTCCGCCGCGTCGCGCGGTCAGCTTCAGCAACGCGCCGCTGACGTGCTGCGCCGCGCCTCGCAAGTTTTGAACCAAGTCGCTCAAAAACTTCCCCGGCGTGGACGCGTCCACCAGCGTGAACGCGCGTCCGTCCGTGTCCCCCGCGCGTCCCGTCCGCCCGATCCTGTGCACGTGCGACTCGACGTCCCGCGGCGGGTGCAGCGACACCACGGTCCGCACGGACGGAATGTCGAGCCCGCGCGCGGCGACGTCGGTCGCGACCAGCGCGTGCGCGTCGCCCTTTTTGAACGCCGACAGCGCCCTCTGCCGCGACGCCTGAGGGTCGAAGGTCCGCGCGAAGCGACAGACGTCGGGGTGGAGTCGAAAGGCGTCAGAAGCGGAGTCGAAAGGCGTCGAGGCGTGTCGGGATTGGGCGGAGAGATGTGCCGGGAGAGAAAACCCTCAAGAAACGGCGTTCACCACGCGAACGGGGTCGTATGGGGACCAGTGTAAACATGGACGCGCCTGATCCATGTCGCCGTGGACGCCCTCCGCGCGAACGCCCGCCTCACGCAGCGTCGCGACGACGTCGTCCACCGCCTGCTTCCGGCTCGCGAACACGATCACCTGCCCCTCGTCGACGAACGCGTGGATCCTCTCGCGAAGCCACGCGACGCGCGACGCCTCGCCGGGCGCGACGACGTCCACGGTCTGCGCGACGTCCGCGTTGGCGCCGCCGGGCCGACCGACGGTGATCGTGAGCCACCCCCCTCCTCCTCCTCCTCCTCCTCCTCCTCCTCCTTCTTCTCCCTCGCCGTTGCCCGTCAGGACGTCGCGCACGAGCCCGCGGACGCGCGGCGGCATCGTCGCGCTGAACATCGCCGCCTGCCGATCCGGTCGAATCGCGTCGCAGATCGACCGCACGGACGCCTCGAACCCGAGGTCGAGCATTCTGTCCGCCTCGTCCAGAACCAGAAACGTGACGCGCGTCAACGAGAGGCCGTTTTTCGTCTTGCACAGGTCGACGACGCGCCCGGGGGTGCCGATCGCGATCTCGCCGCCCGCGCGGAGGTCTTTGAACTGGTCCTGCTTCGACGCGCCGCCGAAGACGCCGACGACGCGGACGCCGTGCGGTTTGCCGAACCGTCGCGCCTCGGAGACGATTTGCGCGGCGAGCTCTCGGACGGGCGCGAGCGTCAACACGATCGGTCCGTCGCCTTTCGCGATCTCCGGCTGCGCGAGGCAGTGGTGCGTCGCGGGGATGAGGAACGCCGCGGTCTTCCCGGAGCCCGTCTTGGCGATGCCGAGAACGTCGCGCCCGCGTAGGAGCGCGGGCAACGCGCACGCCTGAATCGGCGTCGGCGACTCGTACCCTCGCTGTTTTAACGTCCGCAGCGTCACCGCGTCGACGCCGCCGCACTGCCCGAACCGCTCGATCATCCGCGGCGGGTCTCGACCGACGATCTGCACGTCCAGCGCGCGTCGTCTCGCTTCGACGTCGCGTTCCGACCACGCCGCGACGTCGGGGTTGTCGCGAGGGTGGAAATTTTTTTGAAACGGCGCGTACGCGGCGGCGGCGTGGTCGACCCTCCCGAGCGGCTCGATCGTCCTCCGATCGTCGACCCCCGCGCCGTCGCGGTCGTCCGCGTCCGCGTCCGCGGCGGCCGCCGCGGCGTAGACGTCGTCGTCGGAGTCGTGCGCCAGCGCGTCCGCGTCCGCGACTTTGAACCCGCTCTTGGCGAGAAGTTTCGCGCCGAGGCCGAGGCTCGGCCCGCGGTTCGCGCTACGCGTCGCGGCGTTCGTCTTCGTCTTCCGCGCGCCCGCGGCGTCGCGCGCGGCGAGGAAGCTCTCGATCGGGTCGAAGTCTTCGTCCTCGTTCGCGGCGTTCGGGCGTCGATTCGCCGTCGTCGTCGTCGTCGACGGCGCGGGCTTCGTCTCCTCCGCCACGCCAGCCATGAACGCGTCCAACGGGTCGACCTCGTCGTCGTCGCCGCCGCCGCCGCCGCCGCCGCCGCCGCTCGGCGCCACCCCCAGCTCCGCGTCCACGGCTTTGTTCAGGAGGACGACGCGCGAATCGTCCGCGCGGTGCGGCACGTCTTTCATCTCGAGGAAATCGCGCAGCTGCTCCTCGCTCCATCGCGCGAAGTCCCTCGAGAGGACGTCTCTCGGGTCGTCGTCGTCGTCGCCGTCGTCGTCGAGCCCGTCGAGTCCGTCGCCGTGGAACCCGCGGCGGTGGGCGGCGCGGCGCGCGAGATCGCGATCGTCGTCGCCGCCGCCGCCGCCGCCGCCGCCGCGATCGTGGTCCGCCTCGTGGTCGTGCCGTCTCCGCTTCGGCGCGAGCGCGCGCGCGTTGATCGCGTCGTAGTCCATCGCCCTCGACGCGACGCGACGCGACGCGCGTCGTCTCCTCCTCCTCCTCGCCGCCGCCGCCGCCGCCGCCGCCGCGCGCGCGCCGAGGCGTCCGTCGACGCGTCGCCGCGGGTCGTGCCGTCGCGCGCGGGGGATGGCGTCGACGAGGAGGACGCGCGACGGGAAGAAACTCTCGCACGCAGCAGAAGAGATGGAGACGGGCGCTCGCGGACGGTTCATCGGATGTCGCTCGGTGAAGTGCGCGTTTCGAAACGGCGCGAACATTTTCAAGCCTACTGTTCATCGCGGACGCCGGTCAACAGCTGCCGAGATGAAATTTCGCGGGAAACTCGCGACTAACAATTCCCGAGCGCCGTATCTTCCAACCTGGAAGGCACTTCGGCACAGATAACGACATTCTCGCCCGCGCGCGCCGGCTCCGAACGACCTCGCGCGCGGATTCCGGCGAGGGGCGACGCTAACGCCATGGCGGCCGCGCTGCTGGCGCCGCACGCGGCGCCGCGGCCGATCGCGCCGTGGCGCCGCCGCGCGAGCGCGAGGAGGCGTCGCGTCGCCGCGCCGGCGCATTCTCCGTCCGAGACGACGCCAACGTCATCGATCTCATCATCCATCTCGAGACGACGCGTCCGCGCGCGTCCGTCCCTCGACGACGTTAACGACGACCGCGCGGGAACGACGATGGGTCTCCTCGCGCCGACGCCGACGCCCGGCGCGCTCGGCGGCGCGTCCAGAAGGTCCCTCCCTCGACGCGATAGGATCCTGTCGCCGCCGACCGCGCTCGGCCGACGCGCGCGTCCCGTCTTCGGAGGCGGCAGGAGATCCTCCAGCGTGTTCGAGCTCCAGGGCTCGTCGCCGTTCGTGGAAGACGCGGACGAGGACGGCGCGCTGTCGTGCGACCTGAGCGATCGCGACCGCGTCGATCGCGGGCTCGGGCTGAGACGAGCGCTGTCGGACGAGACGCAGTCGCGGCCGTTCCAGCCCCTCGGCGGCGAGGTGCTGCACATCGGTTGGATGCGCACGGAATCGCAAGACACCAAGGTGAGCCGAAGCGAGGCGGAGCACGACCGCGAGTGCATGGAAGCGCTGCTGGCGCACTACACCGTGGAGCCGGACAAGCAGCAGACGATCCTGGACCGCGTCGAGCGCGGGTGGTCGGACGTGACCTTGCGCCTGGGTCAGGGGTACTACTGCCGGCTGCAGCGATTCTCGGAGTTCGACACGCTCACGCTGAGCGGGCCGGGCAATCCGGACGAAGCCGTGGACGCGCCGTGCCGCCCGTGGCAGTGGCTCCTGCCCCCCGGGTGGCTCGCGAAAGTCCCGGGCCGCGTGTTCCTGTGCTGCCACGTCCTCGCGCGGCACGCCGAGCCGTTCGTGGACGAGAGCGACGTGTGGACGGAGCTCGACCAGGTCACGCGGTCAGTGAAGTGGGAGGACCGGGTCACCGCGGCGGAGCTCGCGGAGGCGACGATGAAGGAGACGGAAAAGTCGCTCGCGAGGGAGGAACTGCTCGTCTCGATCGCGGAGCTGGAGGATAACATCGTCGCGGGGGAGCTGAACGACAGCATCGACGAGAGCGTGGACGAGGACGACGTTTTGAATCGCGTTGAATCGGGGGCGCGCGAGAACGCGAACGGTCACTCTTCGCCGGCGATGACGGCGGAGGACTGCGCGGATCCGATGGGCGCGCGCGCGGCGGAGGACGCTCGGCTCGCGGTGATGGGCGCCGGCGGCGTCGTGACGCACGCGACGAACAGCGCGGTCGTCAGCGCGGTGCAGGAGGAGTGCCACGACGTGGTGTTGAACGCCGACGGCGTGAACGACGGTCGCGCGGCGGCGGCGGCGGCGGCGGCGACGACGAAGGAGGTCTGGGGGGGAAATTCCGTCGTCGCGCGGATACGCGAGGGGGGGGACGGGACGGAGAAGAAGAAGGAGAAGAGCGACAAGAAGAGCAAGGCGAAGAAGGCTCCGTCCGCGGCGTTCGGCACGGAGGAGTGGCAGAAGCAGCAGAAGAGCAAGCGACGCAGAGAGGAAAAGACCATCAAGGAGAGTGAAAACGGCGACTCGCAAAAGAAAAACGAACGCCCCGCGTCGAGGCTACCGGAGTGGCGGACGTGGAGCACGCAGATGGAGCACTCGCGGATCGTCGCGATGTCCGCGGGCTCGGACACGCGGTTTTACGCCAACTACCACATCGACCAGGAGGGCGGGATGCAGTGTCTGCTGTTGACGCCGAGAAAAGCCTCCGTCGTGCAAGCCGCGTTTCAGCTCCAACGATTTCTCACCATCGAGCAGTACCGGCTGCTGATCTTGGCGCGGCTGCCCGCGGCGAAGGCGAGGTACCCGACGCTGTCTAAGCTGAACGACCAGTACACGTCCGTCTCGAGGCAGCTCACGCGGATGAACCAGGGCGCGAAGAAGGGTAACTTCATCGAGAGGATGAAGCACAGGTTGGAGCGCGCCAAGCGGCAGCAGGCGTTGTTCGAGACCATCTCCGATCTCGAGCAGGCGACGGCGAGGGAGCTCGCGCGCGCGAAGAGCGAGGCCGCGCTCGTGGAGGCGTACGTGGACATCATCAACACGCGGTTCGAAGAGGCGGAGTACAGCCCCGTGGGCGGGGAGGTCCGGTTCCTTCCGCCGTTCGTGCGGAAGCGATTAGATCCCGCGGTGAGCACGATTCAGAGCGTCGCGGAGCGCGCGGCGATTCTCTCGAACGCGCTGCAACGCACCACGGGACTCTTACAGGCTGGCGTGGAGGTCCGAATGCAGCGAAACTACGAGACGATGTCGTTGTACGCGCTGATGTTCACGATCGTGGGGGTGATCATCACCGCGGTGACCGCGTGCATCGAGGGGGGGGCGCTGCGCCCCGCGTTTCTGGCGTTTTGCCGATGGACCGGCGACGTCCTCGCCAAGGCTGGCGCCGCGTTCTCTGGAATAGGAGTCGCGTGAAGTAAAGCGCTAATGCGTGTTAAAGAAAAAATCTAAGCGTACTACGCACGCACACGTCGGACCTACTACGCTACAGGAACTGCTCCGCTTCCTGGTCCTTCACCCGCGTGGACTTCTTATCCCCGAACACCCGCCTCGACCACATCTTCTCCAAATTCGTCTGGTCGCGCAGGCGCTTGTACCTCGCCAGCTTGGCGAGCGCGCGCGTCGTCATCGACCGCATCTCCGGCCGCAGAGACCCCCACTCCGCCTTCCCCAACGCGTGGAAGCGCACCTGCCGTCGCACCGAGCGCGCCGCCCACGCCGCCCTGAGCCGCGCGAACGCTTTCGGGGCGAGCCACGCGCCGAAGCAGACGAATAAACACGCGAAGAAAAACGCGACGGAGTTTATCCCGTAACGCTCGAAGATGTCCTGAAACGCCGTCTCCTCCGCCGGCTCGACGTCCTTCAGCACGACGTCGCCGACGATCGACACGGTAACGCCCGGCCCCAGCGACGTCAGCGTGAACGGGAAGAAGCTCGACGGATCGGCCAGCAGCGCGGCGACTTTGCTCGACGCCTTCGCCTTCGCGGCGGTGACGTTGGCGTCGACTTCGGAATCCGCGACGTAAATTCCCGTCGGCGTCTCGTACGTGGCCACGACGACCACCTCGAGTTGCGCGGCGGCGACGCAGTTCGCGACGTTCTGACACGCCTTGCCGTCGACCAGGAGCTGCTCCGCGAGCAGCGCTCTTCTTCGCCGAGATCGAGACCGCCGTCGCCCCTCGTACACCGCGCTGCCCGGTATCGTCACGTTTGCCACCGACACGAGGTTTTCTTCGACGTCGAATTTCCCAGCCGCGTCGGACGTCAGCGTGTACGCGAACGCGTCTCTGTCGCTCGCGGAGACCCCAACCGCGGCCGCGAGCCCGCCCACTCCCGCGCTCACGCTCGAACTCACCCCGGAGAACCACACCCCCGCGGTGACGCGGACGTAGTACACCGTGGGGTTCGTCAGATCCGTCGTCGTCTCCGCGACGTCGCACGACGCGGCGCCCGCCGCCGACGTCGTGAACCCGCTCGCGCAGAGCGTGCATATCGTCGACGCGCTCGCCGCGGCGTACGACCCGACGGGGCACGCCGAGCACGCGCTCATTCCCGCGACGTTCGCGTACGTCCCCGGCGCGCACGCGTCGCACGCCAGCGCCCGGGTCGTCGCGACGACGTACCCGGGGGCGCAGTCGACGCAGCTCGCCTGGTCCGGGGAGGGTTGGTACGTCCCCGCCGCGCAGTGCGTGCACGAGGACGAGTCCGCGGGGGACGTCGGCAGCGCGTACGGCGGCGGCGGCGGCGGCGAGGGAGATGGCGATGGCGGCGGCGGCGACGGCGGCGGAGATGGAAGCGGCGGCGGCGGCGGCGGCGACGGCGGCGGCTGCGGCGACCCGTTCGGCGGCGGCGGCGACGGCGGGCTCGGCG
>MDSW01070014.1_pt1 | contig 24050 bp, 17 predicted proteins | sample 811171 | NCBI WGS metagenome assembly MDSW01 (sample SAMN05326641, study PRJNA326480) | marine metagenome | isolation source: seawater | place: Atlantic Ocean: North West | collected 2012 | reverse complement strand
TCTAGTCTTTTTCCATCGTCTCGCAATAGCTTGACGTCTCCATATCCTCCCATTAGTTTTCACCTCGTTGTTGTTCTAGTGCATGTACTGCATCTTCGAAATTGTTCATATGGCCTTCATCTGCCAATTTTTGAATCAGTTCACGTGCTGTGAACATATTGTCCGCATCTCCATGGACCCAAACTCTGCCGTTATCAGCGACGATAATTCGGCAATCTGTAAGATCTCTGAATCTGCTAACCATTGAATTGTTATCTCCTCGTAGTGTGTCGATGAGATTGACTGGAATTGAAACGACACAACCTTCGTTAAGTCTTCGCAGACCAATGCCCTTCATTGTGAGAACCATGTTGTGTGCCTCATCAACTTCTTGAACACGAGCGAGTGCTGCGTCTCCGATACCAAGGTGTTGTCTTGTTGAACCGAATTCAACCTTCCATGGTGCAAGTGACATAGGTAGGAGTGCTTGGAACGGTCCGTTCACATCGAAGAACCACAGGTTGTTTCGAACTTCTGCAACCACGCCGACGATTAAATCACCTGAGCGTGGCATGTATGCGCTGTTGATTGGACGAACTGAAACGACATCGTTTTGTTCGTTAAGCCACCCGAGTCGGGTTGCGATGAATTCTTCGTTCTGTGCAATTGCACCAGAACCTGCGTGCTTCCCGGTTGATGGTCCGATGACCATTCCCGGGGTCACTAGGCGCTGCTCGGCGCCACTTTGACCTTCGGACATTCTTTTCTCTCCAGTCCCGGCCACTGGACATCCCATGATAAAGGACACCCCTAAGCCTGTGTTACAATTCCTTGACTTCTGCTTCTGATGCACGCTTCAAAACTTGTCCAATAATGTCGCCTTTCATCCCTGCAGGAATCTCAATTACACATGCCCAATCTCCGTTTTCAAGCCATCCTTCTTTCTGTTGATAGGACCTTAAGAGATTGCTTACGCTTCCATAAGATGAACCTGGAATTCGAAATGCTAAACGTACTGATTCGAAACTGAGCGGGATCAGAGGCTTTAGTTTAGCGATGGCATCTTTCACTTGTTCTTCTAAACGTTTGAACGGATCAACAGTGTATTTTGATTCATTCAATGCCAATTCGATTCGAGTTCTAGGGTGAGGCGACTTCGAACGTGGATCGATGGCTTGTGTCTGGATGTGATGAATGATTTGCTGACGCATTGTTTCTACACGTGCTTTTCGTTGAGCAGTTGTCAATTGAATGGTTCCCTTTTCAAGAATAATCAAAAGTATTTTTCCGACGTCTAATGTTTCAAATGTCTTCATCAAGATTTCTTCCGTAGGTCTTTCGCCACCACGTGCATCATGGAAAATTTCATCCATGGCCATGACTTCGTCAAGATCAAATTTAGTTGGGTCGAGTTTCCACTCTTCGATTTTATCAGGATCGACAAGTGCTTCGTAGCGCTTACCACCTTTTTCAATACGAGCAAGAACGGAATTATCAAGGCTTACCATTGTTCCACCAGTTGAATGATGGAGAAAGGAATCAATGAATCTATCTACTTCAATCCTCAAGAGGTTTGAGTCTATCGAGTTGCTTTGTAACTTCGCCACGGTCTAGGATTCTGTATCCATCTGAGTCAACAACAACAACTTCAACAGCCTCTCTGTTAAGCTCTGTATCATTTGCTGAGCGAAGCGCTTCAAGCCCCATCTTCATGGCTGCATTGAGTGTCATACCGGATTTCCAGCTCTTTTCGAAGTATTCGATAACCGTATTCCTATTGCTGCCAATTGCACCTGCGTGGTATGATTGGTATGCTCCTGATGGGTCTGTTTCGTAGAGATGAATTCCTTCATCATCAACACCGCCGATAAGAAGCGCTGTTCCGAATGGACGAGATCCACCGTATTGAGTGAAGGATTGCTTGAAATCGCACAACTTCTTGACAAGGACATCGACTGGTACAGTGTCAGCATATGTGATTCTGTTAATCTGGGACTCAACACGTGCACGAGCAACGAGTTGACGAGCGTCAGCTACAAGTCCAGATGTTGCAACTCCGACGTGTTCATCAATTTTGAACATCTTTTCAATTGATTCGGGTATGATAAGACGGGAAGCGATTCTCTTGTCACAGACAAGAACGACGCCTTCTTTGAACTTTAGACCAGCAGTTGTAGTTCCTCTTTTCACAGACTCACGAGCGTATTCAACTTGGAATAATCGTCCGTCTGGGCTGAATGTTGTAATTCCATGATCGTATCCTCTTCCACTTGGTTGCATTATCTCACCGGTTCCTTCTCGTCGTCGACGCTTTATGAGGGTGCGGGTAGGCGACCCTTGAAGCAAACGAAGAATAGGACCCATTTGAACGCTTGGCTTTGAATCCCTTAATGTCTTGAAGTTGAACCTCTTCGGTTGCACATGCGCATAGCTGTACTCTCCTCTGGTGGTAAAGACTCCTCTGCAGCATGGTGGTGGGCTCAATGCAGAGGATGGGATGTTGTAGCGTTGGTTACAGTGCATATTCAGGATGGGGATTCTCATATGTTCCAAGTTCCCTCTACCCAATGGGTTGAACATCAAGCCAATGCCGCAGGAGTAGAATGGTTTTGCGTGAAAGCATCGGGAACAGTTGATGATGAAATTTCAACACTTGAGGAAACGTTGAGTGAATTGAAAATCGATGCTATTGTGAGCGGAGCACTTCGAAGTGATTTCCAAAAGGTAAAACTCGAAAACATGGCACATCGCCTCGGAATTCATTCATTTTCTCCACTTTGGCATCAACAACCATTCGAACACCTTCGTGGGATGATTGAAAACGGATTTAAGATCATGATCAATTCTGTATCTTGTGAAGGATTAGATGGTGAATGGCTCGGTACAATCTTGGATTTAGATAATGTCAAACAACTCAAATTACTCTCAGAAAAATATCGCTTCAATGTTGATGGTGAAGGTGGAGAATACGAAACGTTTGTTGTTGGCGGACCACATTTGCCACGTACGCTCGAAGTAGAAGGAACTGCTTCGTTTGATTCAGTACGTGGCGTGTTTACGATAACGAAGATTCATTGAATCGCATTTCGAGCAAGAGCAACTGCTTCATCAACGAGTTCTCCTGATACTCCGATGTGATTACTTGGCTCAAACATCGCTTCCAATTCCTCAGCAGAGAATGCGGCAGATATAGCAGGCGTTCTACTGCAAACATCGATCAATTCTTCCTTGTTAGCGACTGCTGTAAATGATGCTTCACGAAGGATTTCGTGCGCTTCATCTCTAGGTATTCCACGTTCGACCAGGTCGATCATGACTTTTTCAGCCATTACAAGACCACGTTGAGATTTGATATTCTCCATGCATCGTTCAGCATCAACCCACATTGTTTCGAGAACTTGTCGTGTTTTGGCAAGTACATCTTCGCACAAAGCACTGCCATGTGAAAGAGTGAATCGTTCACTGCTAGAATTGGCAAGATCTCGCTCATGCCATAAGAGAGCATTCTCGTAGGTTGGTATGATAAACGAACGAACGATTCGTGCTAGTCCAGACGCATTTTCAGACTTTATTGGATTCTTTTTGTGAGCCATGGTGGAAGATCCAACTTGTTTTTTCACGTCAAATCCTTCCCCAGCTTCTTGGATTTCAGAGCGTTGAAGGTTTCGAATTTCTTGGAGAATTTTCTCACATGATGTTGCAACGTTAGCTAGCCAAGATACATATTCAACATAACGATCTCTTCCTACAACTTGTGTTGTAGCCAATGGGACGCCAAGACCAAGATGCGTCAAAATCAATCGTTGTAATTCTCGTGCGTTGACTCCTTGAGCTGCTCCAGTTCCGACGGCTCCTAGGAATTTACCAACTGAAATTCTAGGGCTGGCTTCATCCAGACGAATCAGTTGCCTTCGAAGTTCATCAAGCCATACTGCTGCTTTCAAACCAAATGTGATTGGCACTGCTGCTTGCCCGTGAGTTCTTCCTAGCATTACGGTATCTCTCTCACGCTCCGCAACATCTGCGCAGACTGAGATTAAAGCGCACAATTGTTCACGTAGCATAACGATACTGTCTCTGAGTTGAAGAGCAACTGCAGTATCAACGATATCGTTGGATGTTGCGCCAAGATGGATGCACCATCCTGCATCTCCAGCAGCTTCTGCCATTGCTTTGGTCAAAGCCATAATGTCATGTCGTGTTTCTGCTTCAATCTCTGAAACACGTTCTTTGAGAACAGATTCTGGATTTGAGATCGCCGCAACTGCATTGTAATCATCCTCTGAAACACGACCGAGTTGCCAATGTGCCCAAATGAGGGCACGTTCAACTTCGAGTTGTCGCTCATGGCGTCCTAGTTCAGACCAAATGCGTTTGAAATCTTGGGAGCCATATCGATAGTCAAGTGGACAGAATGCCATAATGAACGGTCTTGGAGGGACTTCATGAACCTTCCTTGAGAGCATTTTTGGAAAATGTCCGTGATAATGCCGTTTATTGCTCAATTTTGTCAGGCATCATGGCTGTACGAATCAATATCATTGCAAAGATACTTGAGATTAAGAATGATATGCCAACATAGATTGAAAGATTATACCACATAATCGCAACTCCGACTAATGAAATGTATCCGAAAATTTGGCATATTGCTGAGGCGAAATTGAGTTTCTTAACCATTCGTTCGCTAAGCGTCCCTTTGTTTTCAAGTAGAAATGTGTAAATGAGGAAATAAATGGCTTGGAATGGAAGTGTTGCGGCAATAATGGCAAGAGCTACTTCACGCATTTGTGTAGGATTTGATTCCTGTTCAATGCCCTGGAACAACATGACTGCAGTATTTGTACCGAGTAATGCAGCCATTATTGTCCAACGTTTATCCTGTGAAGAGGTTCTGCTCTCAACGTTGACTGAACCCTCACTCATATCCGTAACAGATGAAGTAAAGGGTTTGTATTTTGTCCCATAGGAAGGAGAATTTTGTAGGGTTTTGAAGGGTTATTCTGACTTCAGTCTACAAAACCATACCAAGCATCTTGATCGCAAATCCAGTGATTGTTGCAACGATGAATAACAAAATCATCATACCAACCGGTCCGTATTGATTGGTGTCTTTAATTGCAGTCGGTAAAAAACCGTCACGTGCTACTGCGGAGGCAAACCCTTTCGCTTCTTCGTAGGGTGGCGGGTCTCTTCTCGGGATGCGCTCTCCTTCTCGAACTTCTCCGCTCATGATTGTGGGTTTGTGTGGAAGGTCATGAGCATTGCGATGATGTTAATGTCAAATCTATGAACAGGTTGGGATTGGTATGGCCGAACGTTGGGTGTTGGATTTGGTTGGAAAAAACATCCACTTGTCTATTGACGGTGGCTGCGGGGGCACAACGCTCGGTTTGCATTTTGCAGTAGATGAGATACAGGGTGGTGGACGCGTTCTCTGGGCATCACCTCATATGCCAAATGCTACACGCTTCTCTCAACTTTTTTCATCACTGAACATTGTTGAAGCGAGCCGTTTTCATGCCATGAATTTGATTGGTAATATGGAACGTTGTGTTGATGCGATTGTCGAGGCGGAACAGAATTTACCAAGTGTTGGTTTGATCGTTCTCGATGATTGGTGTGAACCTACAGGACGTATACCTTCCAAAAGCGTCAAGGCCGTCATTGACTTAAAAAATAGAATCAAAGATTCAACAACGTTGTTACTAATTTCAAAAGCTGGAACTGAAGTTAATTCGAATGAAGGAGCCGTAAAACCACGAAGTGAGGCCAATCTTAAGGAAGAAGGATTTCACATTTGGACGTTACAAGAGACAGAACAAAAAACGAAAATTCTCAACAATGGTGAAATGAAACTTGAAGGTAAAATTGTAGATTCAGGCTTCGTCCTCTGAATCTTCACCAAGGAGTTCAGCCATTTCTTCAAGGGCTTCTTCATCAGGTTCATCAAATCGTTGAGGGTTTCGAGCACCGCCTTCGAGTTCATCTTCTCCCGCTATCTTAGGGGCGAGATTATCAATCATATTTTCCCGATTCTTTTTTGCACGAATGGCTACAAAAGCCATCATTCCGATGAATAAGAGTATGAGAATGAACGTGGTTACATACTTCGTTAGGTCGTCTGCCATGGAGGTTCTTGCATCCTCTCAGTAAATATGGTTTTGATTCGATTATTAACGTTTCAGGGGTTTTGAAAGATGTCTTCTCGAGGACGGTGGGGGTTGAACCCAATCATTGAACGGAGGTACTCGTTCGACTTCAACCCAGCCTCGATCAGTTGTTATGTTACATTTTTTGCAACGAAGACCCTGGTTTTTCCCCATGGATTTCATAGATTTATTGCAAATCTTGCAAAGTGGCCTTTTTCGTTCAGGTACGCATTTAGAAATTTTTAGCAATTCCAAGTGGAGGGTATTATTTTCATCCCTTAGACCGTTGCCGATGATCGTATCTCCTTCAATCAGCCACTGTGAGAGTAAAGCAATGTTTCCACTTTGTCGAAATGCAATCCATGTCCCTTGTGATGTTTCGATGACAACGTGTCCTTTTTTCAAAATTGATTTTGAACGCACAGTTGCATTGATAGGATTGCCAAGGTGATCATCAGTTGCTTGATTGGTTTTGAAAATCAACGAACCTTTACTTTGTTCTGTATGTTTCCCATTTTGAAGAATATTGAGTGCATCATGTGCACCTTGCCTTGTCCATGAACGGATACCAAAGAGGACTGGTGAATTGCCCCTAGGGGCTAGAAGACTGGTGCCAAGTTTTGGATTTCTACAGAGAAATGTATCCTCAAGACTGTCGACATCATCCAATGCATCCTCGTCCAATCGACGAGGTCCTTCTGAATTATCAATTCTCCATGAAATTGCTTCATATGTGCATTGAGTAGCTGGCCATAGTACTGCTGCAGTCGCCCCAATTCTTCCATTTCCACCCCAGTGTCGAGATACGTCGGGTAAGTCTTCTAGAAGAATTTCAGAAGAGACGGATTGAGAGTAAAATTTTGCATCGGATTTTTTCTTGCTCATCCAAACCATACCTGGATCTGATGGATATTGTTTTCGTTCACTGTGATCGCTAACACCGATGCTTCCTCTAAGGTTAGAGATATGATTCGTCCACCAATGGTCGAGATAATTCATCAGTTCTGTTTCGTTTTCAGTGATTAATTCGACAGCGACAGCTGCATTACCTCTTGTTCGTTGCTTTGCAAATGGCCATAGCCGTACAAGTCTTGGATTAGCATAAGATACAGTATCTGGAAGACTTTCCAATAAACGAAACAGTACTTCTGTAGTGCATCCGCCATTGAGAGAATCTGTATCATCTAATCCGAGCCAACCCATTTTACCACCTCATCGGATCATATTCATCGCCTGAATCAAATTTATCAAGAATCCGTTCAATGACTTGAGGTAGACCTTGTTGTGATGACACTTCAAACGTTCGAGCTCCAACTGCCCAACCAGCACCCATATCCGATTTACGATCACCAACCATTGCATCTAAAGGATTCCATGATTCTGGTTTAGGTCCTGCCCAATCGATATTCGTATGCAGAACACGTTGTTTTCTCAAGAGATTATGTCCAGTACGTAGCATACCTGGCCAGGGTTTTCTACAGTTGCAACGATCTCGATTTCTATGAGGGCAGGTAAGAATCATGTCGATAATCGCTTGAGGATTCTCTTTCAACAATTGATTTCGTAATTCATTATGAATCAACTCTAATTGTTCGACATCCCATAAACCTCTCATGATGGCTGATTGATTGGTTACAACACAGATTGTATAGCCGGATTCTCGAAGACGTGCAATAGCATGGCCTGATCCAGGAATGATGTTCATCTGATCTGGATTGTTAACGTAGCCTGCACGTCCATAATTCAGAACTCCATCTCTGTCGAGGAAAGCAATGGGGCCACTTGCCCATCCTTTTCCATCAACGACAGGCCCCTTCATGACCTACCCAAGTATAGGGGGTTGTTGGATTTAGTGGAGCGAGAAAGAGCAAATGTTTCTATCTAGGACACTTTAGGACCTTCTATGCTGATACCAAAGGAGTATGCCACAATTTGTGGTGCCCTCGGTATGATTTTGCTTGCTTACTCTTGGCACAAACGGCATCAAAGCGGTGTCAGTAGACCTGCTCAAATTGGCTGGATGCTCGTCGCTCTATATTTTTTCAATGAGTCCGCATATTATTTCGAAATAGGAGATATCGTTCTTACAGTGATGACGGCTTTGGCGCTCCCATTAGGGGTGGGATTGGTTATCGCAGAAGCCCGTTCCTTAACGAAAAGAGACCGTGATGCCCTCAATTGGGCTCGAGGTTGTATCGCTTACGCAGGCGGCCCATACCTATTGATTGCCTCAGTTCCCTGGTTAAGCATCCTAGCAATCTGGTTTGTTGCATCTCAAGTTGCCATGTTCCTCTCGTTTACTGGAACTGCTGATATACAACTCGGGGAAACATACGTCAATACAGAATCTGGAACATTTCTCTGGTCTGAATGGGACGGAAATAAATGGTTCATGACCGATTCTTTTGCTGAACATCCCTATCAAACAGAACTCATTATGGCTGATGGGAGCATGATTGGAATTAATTTCGTTCTTGCCTGCACAGCCCTCCAATCAATGATCGTCTTTATCGGAGCAATTTCAGTTTTGGATATCGATCGTAAGAGGCGAATTCGTGCACTTCTTTTCACAATCCCAATCATCCACATCTTGAACCTTTTCAGAAATGCAGGCCTAGTTTGGATGCACATGTCCTATGAGGGCTGGGAATATCTCGGAATGAGCATGTTTGAGTTTGGACACTCATATGCTTCACGAGTTGTCTCCCTATTTGCGATGTTCATTATGGCAATTGCAATGTTTGAATTACTTCCAGAATTGCATAGACATATCTTACGCTTACTCGAATCCGTAGGTTTACGGAAACGTAGGAAACAGCACACTTAGTTCTTCATCCAAGGTGAATCAGGAGTGTCCCTGTGCCACAATTTTCCGCTTTGTGCTGGATATTCGATGTGTTCTCTACCTTGACTATCCATCATTCCCATTAAACTGGCAGGAGGCATTGAAGAGTCTATATTGGATGGTTGATTGCCAAAATCATATTCTTCCAACTCATTTGGGCCATCATATATTTTTAATTCACCTGAATTCATTGAATGAGTTGAATCAGTCACTGGCCCTAGATCAGGAGCTTCCAGCATTGTTTTGCCTCCATCCATCGCCATCATTCGTTCTGCGAAGGCATCGGTCTTGTTCCATTCATCTTGTTGGATGTCATCTGAACGATTCGATGTTCCACGGATGATGAGAACCAATACACCAAACAAGACAAGCAACATCACAGCACCTGCACTGTAGACAATATCATTAGAAACACTTGGAGCAAAATCTGCATTGTCCCCAACGCCATCTCCATCAGCATCTGTTTGTTCATCCGGATCGTTCGGGAATTGGTCGTCAACATTGAGAACTCCATCGCCATCTGTATCCATTGGGTTGTAGGATGTCTCACACACTAATGCGTATTCTCCAAGTTCGAATGAATCGATAAATCCATCTGAGTTGAAATCTATTTTGTCTGAAGAGAATTCATTCATCATCTGAATGTTCTTGAAATCCTCAACAGAAATACGACCATCTAACTGGATTGAGATAAGAGAAAGTTCATTTTCACAGTTGCATGCAAACGCTACAATTTCATTGAATTCAAGATATGAATCTCCGTTTTGATTGACCTCGGAAAATTCGATTGTTCTTCCGTCAAAGTCATCGAAATATTTGAATTCTGCTGAACTAATGAGGCCATCACCGTTGATGTCATTATCAGTCATCATTTCTTTCAAACCTTCATCACAAGGCATGATTTCTTCTGGGTCAACTGGTTCATCAGGGCCATTAGGGCCTCCATCTCGTCCATCCCATGTTGCAACAATTGAGACTTCAGAGAAATCTTCTATTGAAGTAACGGTAATGTCAAACCTGCCCTCAGCAGGGAAATAAATGTACAATTCTTGAGATGTCCCTTCACCATAGGAAATCCAATCCTCTTCACCGAATTGTCTGCCTGAATCCATCATATCTTCCTCAAAGAATGGGAAGTCATCAAATCCAAAGCCAGTCTCTCCTTCGCCTTCAATGAGTAATTCTCCTGATCCACCAAATGTATTGATGATCAGGGTTTGTGTATTTCTCCCAACATCGACATAGAAGAACAATTCTTCTCCAGATGGTGCGCTCAAGCCATCGATTTGTTCATCCTTAAACAGTTGAACTGGAGTTCCGTCATATTCCCAAATGTAGAGATCTGTAAAGGATGCTGTAATTTCAACACCGCTGAATACTGTTTCTGAATCGAGTAGGATGTACCATTTCCCAGGAGTTGGATTATTGAAAGCGATTTTATCACCAGCACCAGGTGAACCAGAATGGTGGTCAGCCTCGCTTGCAGTTGGTGTATTCTCGATACGCATGTGGAGACTTGCTTCACCAAATCCTCCATCGAGATCGACTTCAAGTCGCTCAGTACCAGTTGGTACGTCAATGAAGAAGTATTGATCAAGTCCATCATAGCCACTCATAGGACCGTAAGCGATACCAGGGGTAAGTTCCACAGCAGTTGTAGGATCGGCGTTTGCAGGCGCATAATTCATGTCAGCAAGAATTGTATAGTCGTTCGCTTTTCTGTATGTGTAAGTAATTACGTAGTAAATGCCTGGCTCTACATCGAATAAGTTCACTTGTTCATTATTCCCTTGGCCCATAGACCAATCTTCCATTGTGGATGAGGTGGTTCCTTCTCCCGGTAAAATATCTTCAAATTCGAAGCCCCATCCATAGTCCGGATCAACAGGTCCACCCTTCGATATGGCTAACTGAATATTTCCTTTACCACCATAAGTCTCGACTTTGAGTTCGGTAAGTGGTTCGGTTACGTTGACGAAATAGTAATTGATTGCGGCTTCGTAATCTTCTGCTTGATTCGATTGTTGAGTAATAGGCACACCCTTGAATAGTTCTGTCATCTCTTCAAGACTCGGTGGTGCTTCTGCAACATCCCAATAAGTACTGACTTCAAGCTCTTCTAGATCTTGATTTGCTACAAGAGCAAACCACATGACGTCATATTCTGGCCAAGTAAAACTTCCATAAACCGAACCATACCATCCAGTCAATTCCATATCGTAGTCCCACGGAGCTGGAATTTCATCGTATCCAACATAAACATTGAATTGATCTTCTTCTACATCTTCTTCCCAGTAGTAATCTGACCAAGCCCAAAAGGATACATCGAGATAGCGAGTCAAATCTTCGACATCGACATAGAAAAGAAGCGTATCTCCTTCTTTGACATCTTCAATAATAACATAATCATCATTGACCAATTCGATAGCCTGTGCAATAATAGATCCATCAGGCATAACCCAATCTGCTCCATGAATTTCTCCAGTTCTTTCAAAAAGATCATCGTTTAATGTATCTCCAACATCACTTCCTTCACCTTCCCAGAATGTCCACTGAGTCATAATATCCCAACTGGTTTCATTCACCGAGTAGATGGTGAGGTCATCGATGATTCCTTCGAAATGGTAGCAATCACATCCAGCGCCCATACGAGCAATGTAGAGTTCGTCACATGATGAACCAGAAGTGAAACAATCGTTTGAACCGAAATCACCTGCTGGAATGTTTGCATCTTCAGCTGAAATGTTTCCTGCAGGTATTCCATCAATACGGAATTCTCCTCCAACACCTTCGATAATCTCAACCTCAATTGTTGACCATGTATCAACAGTTACGGACATATTCGATAATGGATGTTTTGAAAGACTGTATTCTGAAGAATAACCAATGTATCCGTCTGAAAGATACATTCCCCATCCATAATCTCCTTTCATGGTGATAAATCGGATGCCACTCAAGTCAGAAGGCTTGACTAATGCTTCAATTAACAATGAATCATTCGGTTCAAGACCATCGTCGTTAGGGATGACAATATGATCGTCTACGCCATTAAATCGAAGTGAAAAGTCAGCGCCTTGGCCAACTTCTACAACACCATAGACAGGAAAGTATTCTGGATTATTTTCCAAATCATTCCAAGTTCCTGGCATGATGTTGCCCATGTTCGTTGAGGCAATATGGACATAATCTGCATCATCGGTTCCAGTCGGTTGTGCTTCACCCCAACTTCTGTACAAGAATGGAGTCCCATCATGCCAACGGTATCGCCCTTCATCTTGTACATCGTTTAATCCGATCCACAAATGTCGGCTTTGATTGTCAAAACCAGCAAATGTATCGAACACCCATTCATTTTCGATATCGGAATCGATGGTTGTCAGGTAACCGTCTAAGGAACGTGCTCTGTAAGCCGCATCTTCCCATGAGGATGCTGAAAGGAGATGGTATGTCTTGTTATTTTCAGGATTGATTGCGGTATGAAGAATGTCAATTTCGTCTGTTATGTCAGCTTGCACTGGGCTTGCAAATACCAAAAGTGTTGATGCTAATAGCATAACAACGAGACTTGGGGCAATAACTCTCTTCGGAGGCTTCATGAATTCTTTCATTCGATGGTGATTGATAAGACCATTGCCTACTAGGCTCATGTTAATTTTACTGATGGAGCCTATTATAACAGATTGGTAATGAGATTTTACAAACTATTTATTGGAGTTTCTTGCCACCAATACGCAACTCTGTTTTGAGTGGCATTTGGTGTTCCCATGCGAATTCCTTGACAACTCGCCACCCTTTTTCGCTTCCTTCATAATCGGTGACGTCAATCGTCTTGTTCCGTGTGTTTGCTTTGAAAGCTGCAACAGGTTCAGCATTTCTGAAGACAAGGTATGCGCTTCCAAATCCGAATCGTTCTTTCAAAACATCACCGAAGTACGGTGCGATTGGATCAGTAGGTGGTAAGACAAAGTCTCGAATTGGATTAATTTCTTTGGCCGAAGAGAGAAGTTCCTTACGACCCCAGCACACTTCGTGTAGGTTTTCGATAAGGAATCCTTTGACCAATGTTTCATCCTCTTCAAACCCATTAAGAATCGCTTTGAGTTCCTCTGGTTTGAAAGGAGTACCAGAAAGTCGCAACAATTGTTTGAGTGTAATAACAGGATAATCGCTAACAAGATTTCTTAGATATTCTCGACGAAGTTCTACTGGGTCAACATCATTCCTGGTGTGAACTGCTCTAAAGCCACCACGGAAGTCTTCTACAATGTGGCCAGTACGAATAAGCGGTTGAATCAATTTCCTAAATTCTGACTGAGTAAGAGCATGACGTTCTTTGAACAGATTTGGATCGGATTGTGTGCTGAAGAAATCAACAATATCTACGAGATCTTCTTCAGGTGGAATCCCTCTAATTGTGAGCAGTGTTTCGAAGTGTTCGTATGGTGCCCATACTTGATGCCCCCTCATGTTGACCCCTTTGTGCAGTCTATTTGCACTTGCCATTGATTTCAGATTGGCACGGAACACTTCACAACGACCACGTAGTGCGAAATCATCCCGAATTTCTTTTATTGTTTTGAGAGCTAATGTTTCATTTTCATGACGTGTTTCTTGATGCAAATGGTGTTGATGGAAGAGGGCTCGTTCTGCGATTTCACGTGGTTGTGGATCAACAACTCCACCACGGATCATTCGTTCCCCGACTTGTTTGAAACCAATACGTTCCAAACCAGAACGCATTGGGACGCTCAGTTCAGAAATTGGTTCACTGTTGACATTTGTCAATACAGCAACATCCACGAGTTGGTCTGCGTGGTTGTCAAGAAGGATATTGAATGCGTCACAGAATTCTTCAAAATATGCTGTTGGTACGTGCATATCTTTGATTTCAAGATAATCATTAACCTTGAACATGAGGACTTTACCGACTGGATCAACCCCTTTGAATACAGGCAGATACCAACCACGGTCAAGTGCAGACCGCACTTCCCAAATGAATCGTGACACATATGGGTCAGATTGTGTGAGAATTCGCATCTGTCGGTCTTCGCGTCTTGGCGTTCGAAGGAGCGCGACCTCATTCGGTGCGCAATAGAAATTCTCAGGATCTGGGACGAGTGCAGTTACCTTTGCAATACGTCCTTCCTTCTCCAAATTAGATAATGCAACGAGAAGATCTTCGTAATTGCGAGAGACATAGAATCGTAATGTGCTTGCTTTTACTGGGCCCATCCGACGTACGACTTCTGCAAGCGCATCTTCGAAATCCATTGGTTCGTAAACACCGTGAACTTTGTGGAAGAGTGATAGTCGTCTTCTTCGACCAATAACCTCTTCAAATTGTTTAACAAATAACATCTGTCGTTCAAGATTAGATATTGCATTTTTCACGTCTCGTTCCATCTGACGGTGTTCTTCACCTTTCGGGAAATCTTGAACCAGTTCCTGGCGGGTGATGTTTTCTTGAGGATTGAGTTTTGTAAGAACAACTTCTTCCATGGCACCAATCCATGGTTCGGGCTTGAGGCCCAGTAACATCGGGATGTTGTTTTTCGTTGTGTATCCCATTCGGTTGTGCAATAGGCGTCCGCTGATGACATCAGAATCGAGTTGCAAATCTTTCCAATCCTTGAACCGGAAGTCTTCGATTCGGTACAACAATTCTTGTTGTTTTTGTACGAATACATGTTCATTAAACGCATCAAATACATCAGTATATTTCTTGAAAGACTTTTCTAAAACAAGATTTTGAATCCATCTGTATTCAACAACCTCCTCTTCTCCTCCAGTGATAATGTGCTCATCCACTTTCAGAATAAATTCAGCTTCATCGGTCTGTGTAAAGAACCCAACTGAAATGACATTTCGAGTTTCAAGTTCATGAAGAATGCGATTAACTGCCTTTTCAGAGAAGGGTAATCGATTATGAATTATTTCTGCAGTCTTTGGCCCTTCTGAACCAAGCATTTCGAGTACTTTTACCCGCATTGCTTCATGCGGGTCACCTACAGTCATTGTTCTCCATTCTGTAGGTTGTGTTCCTTGGAAAGATGTTGCAACTTTGAAAGACATGCCTGAAGTATCATAATCTCTCAAATCAATGATCGATTCGGATTCATTTGCTGCTAAGCAACCGAGTGTCCCGTGGATTTCAGCCATGAAGGGACTGAACCATTTCCCATCAATTTCAGGCATTCCAGTACCTTCAAGTTTGGTAATTTTTCCAGATGCACAGAGATCTTCAACCCAGCCTCGAATGAGTTCATGGCCAATACCTTCCAATTTTTCTTTGTATAGTGGATTGTTGAATGATCTGTCCAATCCTCCACCATGTTGCATTAACTCATACAGAGTTTGAGGATTGTTTGGAATAGGCGCTTTATCACTATAATATCGTACGAGTTGTTCTGTTGATAATTCAGTTGCTAATGAACGGGTGCCTAGAAGCCTTCGTAGCACTTCTGGATCAATGTCTTTGACGAGGAATGCTCTTGTTTTCATCGACATTAAGTCTTCAAATGCAGACATGAACAAACTCATGCCGAGCCGTGAAGGTACTGTCACCTTCGTGTGGACAATACGTGCATCTCCTTCGATACATGATTGTAAGAATTGGTTGAGACTGATGATATCGATGTCTCCAAAGAGAATCTCATTCTTTGCTTCCCGCATGAGCAAGGAATTTTCCATTGTTCGGTGCCGATTAAGCAGTGCATCAGCCTTCTGCTGGAATTGTTGCGGACTGATTTCTTCAGATCCAACTCGCTTTGGGATAATCATTGAACGACCAGCAACTTCTCTAAATCGCTTTGCAAAAATTTGCGTATTGAGGATATATCGTTCGATGACTTCGATATGGTTGTTTGAACGAAAAGCCTCGTACAGTTGAGATGGGTCTACTTCTTGTGCAGTCCGAATCAAGAGTCCATTTTCATCAAAGGATAATTCGATGACACTTACTCCAGATGTCTCGGCTATACCTGCCATAAAATATCCGAGGGCAGTATTGAATCCACGTCCCCTACAGGTGGTAATAAGATAAGCAGGATGGCCACTACCAATAACTTGCTCAATGAGAATTCTGTTAGGTTCAGGGACTTGGAAGGAATCGATGGTATGTTCTTCCAAGTGACGAGCAATCGCATTTGAAACAGGCTTCGAAAGTCCGTATGCTTCTCTCAACATAATTCGAGGATCTTGTTCCCTCCGAAGTGAAATCATGCAATGACGAATGAGTGAAAGCAAAGAAGATGAAAGTTCCCTACTTCGAGATCGGGCTTCTCCAGACCATGAGGGTACAGTAGGCCTGTATCCCGTAACAGAGGCTACATTGACTCTTGTGCCCTGGATATTTGTGACTCTGTATGTTGAACCACCGAGAAGAATAACATCGCCACCTCTCAGATTTGATACGAAGGAACCTGAGAGTTGTCCGAGAATCGAACCTTCTGCATTGAACACGAGATAGGAATTATCAGGTGCAATTGTACCAATATTGGTGTAATAGATCATTCGAGAATAACCACGTTTACCATAGGTGTTCTCTTCCCAATCGATCCAGACACGACGTTCTTCTTCGAGCATATCAAGAACTTCAATAAAATCATCATATGCGAAGTTTCTATAATTCCACGCACTTGAGACGATTTCATATGCTTCATCAATATCGATTTGATTAATGATAACAAGACCAATGAGGAATTGTGCTACAACATCAAGGCAATTTTCAGGGAAATCAAGACGATCCATATCGCCTGTTTGGATTGCTGCTTGTAGGGCTGCAAGTTCGATTAAATCATCAACACTGGATGGTAAAAATCGAGCACGAGGTATTCCACCAACATGGTGGCCTGCTCTACCAATACGCTGCAAGGCTGTAGCAATGTCGCCTGGTGAGCCAAGCTGAATCACCATATCGACAGTACCGATGTCGATACCCATCTCAAGGGATGATGACGTTACGACGGCTCTGAGATGCCCCTTCTTCAGTTTCTGTTCAACATCGAGTCGAATCTTCTTATCCATTGAACCATGATGGCCTGCAATCAGGTCTCCAAGATGTGGACGAAGACGTTGTACGAGGGTTTCAGTCATCTTTCTTGTATTTGCAAAAACAAGCGTTGTTGTATGGGCTGTGATCAAATCCGCAATAACGTCTATGTTCGCATCCAATATTTTCAAGACAGCCATATCACTGAATTTTTGATGTGGAATGATAATGTCCAAATCAAGTTCCCTTGAACCCGAGACTTTAGCAATGTATACTTTTTGTCCATCTCCACGAGACTCACGGTCATCACTCGCTACAAGATATTCCGCAACAGTTTCCAACGGTTCCATTGTTGCTGAGATTCCTATTCGTTGAACTGGACGATCTAAAAGCGTGTCGAGATATGCTAGTGTAAGTGCTAAATGGACACCTCTTTTTGTTGGTACGAGGGAGTGTAATTCATCGATAATCATGTATTCTACATCACTAATGATTGGTTGAAATCGAGGAGATGTAATGGCAATAGCCAAGCTTTCTGGAGTTGTGATGAGTATGTGAGGTGGATTTCGAAGCATCTTTTGACGTTCCGATTGAGGCGTGTCTCCTGTTCGTAATCCAACTTTAATTTCTTGAGCACGATCGGGTAAGAATCGTTCAGAGATTTCGGTCAATGGGCCGATTAAATTCTTCTGAATATCATTAGCGAGCGCTTTAATTGGTGAAATATAAACGCAATGAATACGCTTTTCCAATTTTCCATTAAGCGCTTTTCGAACAAGTTGATCGATGATTGTAAGGAATGCAGTGAGTGTTTTACCAGAACCTGTTGGAGAACAAAGCAACAAATGCCCGCCATCCATAATCGTTGGTATAGCAAGTTTTTGAGGCCGAGTAAAATCAGGGAATTTTTCCTTAAACCAGTTTCGAACCGGAGGGCATAATTTCTCCAATAGGATATCAGTATCATAGGGATTATCTAGATACTCTATCTCAGGCATTTTTTATTCACCAATCTCAGTGGTGCGAGAGCGTTGGTGCTATACATATGATACTTTCGTTCTTCACCTAAGCCCAATCAATTCCTTTCTTTCGCTTTCTGATTGTGGAGAACTTGAAATGTCATGTCCAACAGCACACGATGCGGGGATACTGATATGGCTGATGATGCACGACTTGAGCGACTTCAAGGGATGTTGAGGCAACGAGGGATTTTACTTCCTGCTTTCGACCTTTATGGCGGAGCAAAAGGATTGTATGATTTCGGACCAGTTGGTGGCCGCTTGCGCTCAAAAATAAATCAGGCTTGGCTTAATCATTGGATTAGTTTAGGTAATGTTGTAGAAATTTCATCTCCAACAGTGACTCCATACGAAGTGCTTGAAGCAAGTGGTCACGTCGGAGAATTTTCAGACTTCATGACTCAATGTGGAGAATGTGGTGAGGCAAGTCGCGCTGATACGTTATTAGAAAACCATCATCCAAATCCAGATTCATTGAATATTGGGGATTTGCAATCATTACTCGATGAGGTCTCACCAAACTGCCCAGCATGTGGAGCTGTCTCATGGTCACCTATTGAAGCACAAAATTTGATGTTCTCAACAACCATTGGTGCTGGTGAATCGGGACGTCCCGGATTTATGCGTCCGGAAACTGCTCAAGGTATGTTTACCATGTTCCCTGCCTTGTATCGTCATTTTAGAGAGCAATTGCCTTTTGGTGCTGTTCAAGTCGGTAAAGGATACAGAAATGAAATTTCACCACGTCAAGGAATGATCAGACTAAGAGAATTTAATATGGCTGAAATGGAATATTTTATTGATCCTGAGAGTCAAGAAACCCATGATTTTTCTTCTTGGAAATCCACACCAATGGCTCTTATTGATGGTGATGGCAGTTTGCACAATCATTCCCTAAGTGATGCTGTTGATGCTCATATAATACGACATCAAACAGTTGGATTCTTAATGGGTAAGACCTATGATTTCCTTCTTGATTTAGGAATTGATGCTGATAAAATTCGATTCAGACAACATGCTCCAGATGAAATGGCTCATTATGCATCGGATTGTTGGGATGTTGAATTACTCGGTTCCTATGGATGGATTGAATGCGTAGGTATCGCACATCGTGGCTGTTATGATTTAGAAGCCCATGAAAAAGCGAGTGGAAGAACACTGAGAGCCAGGAGGGACTTTTCAGAACCTAAAATCATTGAAATCGATGGATGGACAATCGATGGAGGGGTTGCAGGACCTGCCTTTAGAGGAGATGCCGGCCAAGTAAAAGTCCTCGTAGAAGCACTTGATTGCGATGCAGATTTCCCTACAGAGGTTGCACTCAATGATGGTCGAACATTAACTGTTGAATCTGAACATGTTAAACGAGTTCAAAAGACTGTAAAGGAAACAGGAGAGTGGTATATTCCTCATGTTGTTGAGCCCGCATTTGGTATTGATCGTATTCTATGGCATGTTTTGGATCATGCCTATGATGAATCAGAAAAAGGCGGGGAGCCTTATCGTATGTTGAAATTATCTTCATTAGTTGCTCCAGTCGACGTTGTTATTCTCCCGTTGTTTGAAAAAGATGGAATGGGCCGTATCGCTTCTGACTTGCATAAACGATGTTGTTTGATTCCTAATCTTGTTTCGATGTACGATGCAAGTGGATCGATTGGTAAGCGATATGCCCGAGCCGATGAGATTGGTGTCCCAATTTGCATTACTGTTGATCATCAATCGCTTGAAGATAATACTGTTACAATGCGAACAAGAGATGATGGTTCGCAAGTCAGAATATCGATTGATGATTTACCGTTTCTTTGATTCGAAGAAGCACCTTCAAGAACCGCCGTCATGATGATTGGATATGAGCGGCGCTTCAGACTGGACAGAGCGCCATCGTCCGATGTCCGAGCATCAATTAGAAGGAAATGAAATCCAACGTCGCCAAATTCGTGAATGGCTTGATGGTTGGGTTAATGGTAATCCTAAGAAGAAAGGAATACTGCTCGTTGGCCCTCCAGGTGTCGGAAAAACAACCGTAGCTCGTGCAATTGCAAATGACTTGGGATGGACTGTTATTGAATTGAATGCAAGTGATTCGAGGAATGCTGCTGCAATTCGAAAAGCAGCAACTCAAGGCTCAACTCATCGTTCTCTATTCCACGATCCCAATAAACCTCTACAAAGAACACTTATCCTTTTAGATGAGGTTGACCATATTGGGGGTGGGTTGCGAAAGGTGAGTGAAGATCGCATTCAAAAGGAGTTAGAGGAAGATTCTGTATCGCTTTCTGGCGATTCTGGCGGCAAAGCGGAATTGTTACGACTTCTTGAAGCCACAAAGCAACCTGTCATCTTGGCATGCAATGATATCATGGGCTTATGGGGTCGTTCATCTTCAACATGGAGAAATACCAAGGATCGCTTTTCAAAACATTTGCTCACAATCAACTTTGATCGTGTATCGAATGAGGCCCTACGTAGAATTGCCCGCCGTGTTTTACGTGAAGAAAACATCGAATTCACACAGGATGCCATTGAATCATTGATTCAAGGAAATCATGGGGATTTACGTGCCCTTGTTCGTGATCTCCAAGTTCTTTCAACCGGTTCAGTTTCATCTTTGACTAAAGATAAGGTCACAGAGCATCTTGAAGCTGGTGTCCGTGATGTTACGACTGAAGTATTTCCTGGTATGGAAAACTTGTATCGTTCTCGCACAGCACAAGAAGCCGTTCAACTTGGCAGAACCATAGATAAGCAGCCATCGGATCTCATGAATTGGGTTCATTGGAACAATTCCTCACTGTTTGGTAATGACTCCATACAAAAAGCCTCGAATGCTTTAGTTGTGGCTGACAAGTCTGTTGAAAGTAGATACCGAGATTTGGCCCACCATTCTTCATATTGGACTCTCCATCTCTCGTCCCTTTCTGCGAGTGTTGCTAATTCAAAGCCAATTGAGGGTCGCATCTATGCGAGTTATCCTCATTACTTGCGTCGTTCAGGTTCTTGGACTCGACCTGCGATTATCTCACATCTATCCGATATGTCGAAAACTAGTAAATCGACTGTTCGAAGAGAATTTTTGCCGTTATTATCTGCACTGAGCAGAGAGGATTCTGTAATCGGCGATCCGAATCAATTTTCAATTTCTTTGTCGCTTGGACTCAGTTCACAAGAACATGCAACATTGTGCAATATGCCAGTTAGTCGGAAATCAACGAAAGCCATGATGAAGGCTTTTGATGAGGCTGAACAAAAATGGAAAGAACCCATGATCGCTGACATTATTGAAGAATCACTTCCTGAAGAACCTCCACAGGAAGTCATTGAAGAGGTTGTTGAAGAACCGACTATTGATTCAGCTCAACGTACTCTATTTTGATTCTTCAATAGGTTCTCTTGAAATCATTCTTCGCAATCGTGCTAAAGCACCGCGATTTGTCTGATCTTTCGATTCAGATCTCCATGTATGTGGATGTAGAAGGATAACTGCAGTAAGTAATTCCAATCTTCCAAACCACATGAGTATTGAAGTCCATATTAACGCACCCGAATTCAACCCTGCCCACGTTTCTGTCGGCCCATAGTTTCCTAGAGTTGGACCTGTGTTGCCTAAACTGGATGCAACTAATGCGAGAATAGATTCGAAATCTTCTCCAGGTATTACCAATGCAAGAATGATGGATGATATTGCAAATAATCCAATCCAAACGAAAAGCATTCCAACGATTAATCCAAGCTGTTGATCTCCTACGACCTGATTATTCATTCGAATTTTTTGCACCTTTCTAGGTTGTGCAATTCGAATCAATTCTCTCATCGCTACCTTGAATGCAAGATTGACTCTCATCAATTTTAATCCACCACTAGTACTACCTGCACATGCTCCAACGATCATCAGAACAAAGAGCAACAAGTGGGTAAATACAGGCCATTGCATATAATCTGTAGATGTATAACCTGTTGATGTTCCAATCGAGACGACGTGGAATAAACTGTCAATGAACGAATCAGCGGTTGTGTAGTCCCTTGTAACCAATAATGCAATGGTTATGAAAAGGAATGTAGTCAAAATGTAAACAAGATAATTTTTGAATTCTTCATCTTGTGTAGCTTTCTTGAATTGTCCTTCCCGAATGAACCACAACAGAGTGAAATTGATTCCACCAATGAACATAAAGAAGATGATAATCAATTCAACGGTGTAGGATTCAAAATGACCAATACTTGCATCATAGGTTGAGAATCCACCAGTCGGCATAGTTGTTAATGCGTGATTTAATGAATCAAACCAGTCGAGTTTTCCAATCGTGATCAATAAACCGAATTCGAGTATTGTTAATACGAGATAAAGAGTCCAAAGCGCAAGTGCAGTCTCTTGTAACTTCGGCTTCAATCTTGATAATGATGGGCCCGTTAATTCAGCTCTAGCAAGGGCCATTCCTCCACCAATGACTCGAGAAAGAATCATCATTCCTAGCATAATGATACCCATACCTCCAAACCATTGAGTGAGTGATCTCCAGAGAAGCAAACCTCGAGGTTGTGAATTAATACAATCCATTCCAGGATAACAACTTGGACTCATTGAAGTGGAAATTACTGTTGCTCCAGTTGTTGTGAATCCAGACATCGATTCGAACCATGAATTCACAGCTCCTCGAAGGATGTCGGCTAGATCTGATCCTTCTGTAAATGGTCCATGGAAGACACCTCCAAGCCAATAGGGGAAGGCTCCGACCAATACTGCAAGAGGCCAAACAAGTGCAACTGCTGCAAATGCTTCCCGATCTCGCAATCGAGTATGTGTGTTTCTCCTTGTTCCAAAACGTAACATGACGAAGCCAATGAATAATGACAAACCTGCTGGTAGAGAGAATGCTCGAATTGCTAAATCCCAATCGTCAAGAAAACCAGTGATTATTGCACAAAGAACGAGTGGTATGGTCAATGCCACCAATGTCCAACCAAGGATAAGACCAAGTACGTCAAAACGCATGATTACACCTTAAATTTCTTCTCAAGATCGGCGACTCTATCGGGTCGACAAAACAAAATCAGTCGATCTCCGTCCACAATGGTTTTTTCTCTTGATGGGCGTAATGTCTCCCATCCACCCATTGTGTTTCTTCGTTGAATGAAAGCAATTCTAGCCCAATCAGGTATACCTGCATCACCAACCCTCTTTCCTACAAATTTCGTAGCATTCGATACTGGAAGGCTGATTCCAACGATATCAGGGATATTCGATAGAATTGCGTAGGCTCCGGCAGCTCTTGTATGGATATGTGCTAGAATGTTATCCACTGCAACACGCTTAATATCCACTGCAAAGGTAATCCCCATTCGTTGTGTAACCTTGACCAAGTCTGAATCTTTTAGAATCAATCCTGTACGTGTAACTCCCATGTCATTGGCGAGAAGAGCAGCAGCGATGGAAATATGGTCATCTTCCAAGGCTGCAATGGCGATATGATGTTCATTAATTCCAATCTCTGTGAGAATGTTTCGATCAAGGAAATCTCCATGAATCACTTCAATATTACCATGAGATCCGATATCAGATCCAGATAAATTGTTGGCGATATTCAAATCTCGTTCGATGACAGTGACAAATGCTCCGCTGCGTAACCAATCCTTAGCAATACGTTTTCCAATCTCTGTTGCTCCAATAATGGCAACCTTTGGTTTGGTTGGGAAATCAATTGACTCATGACCAAATGCTGTGAGGATGCGGCTAAAAGAAGCAAGTCCTGTTGTTGCAACAGCGATTCTATCCTTTGGCATTAATGAGAAATCCTTGTTTGGAACAGTACTGATCTCTCCATCTCTCTTCACTCCGACAATAAGGGGTAAACCGCCTTCGACACCTAAACTGGCTTCAGCAAGAGTTTGATAGATTACATTGGATGCATTTTGTGTTACATTAAGTTCAATGATGTATGCTTCATGACCGAATGGAATAACCTCTTCGATTGCAGAAGATCGCAATCCACTCGAAAGCCTACGGATTGCTCCATCAACTGGGTCAATTGCGTAATCAACAGAAGCCCAGCGACTAAGATGGCCTTCAG
>MDSW01158876.1_pt1 | contig 24055 bp, 16 predicted proteins | sample 811171 | NCBI WGS metagenome assembly MDSW01 (sample SAMN05326641, study PRJNA326480) | marine metagenome | isolation source: seawater | place: Atlantic Ocean: North West | collected 2012 | reverse complement strand
TGAGGATTGCAGGTGGACTGGATGGTCGCTGGTTCGCATGTCGAACGAGAGGAAAGTCCGGGCTTCGTAGAGCACAATGGTCGGTAACACCGACCGGCCGTAAGGTCAGGGATAGTGCAACAGAAAGTAGACCGCCCGCTTAGCGGGTAAGGGTGAAACGGTGAGGTAAGAGCTCACCAGCATGTCAGGTGACTGATGTGGCTTGGTAAACCCCATTGGAAGCAAAGCCAAGCAGGAAAGAAGATGGTTCGCCATCGGGGAGTCGCTCGCTCTCCTTGATTTCCGGGTAGGCTGCTCGAGACGGCAAGCAATTGTCGTCCTAGATGAATGACCGTCGTCACTTCGGTGATTACAGAACCCGGCTTACGGTCCACCGCATTCCTCTTTTTCAATGGCTCTAATGATGAATTTTAGGAAGCGATGGTTCCATGGTTGATTCCGACAAGTCTCAGACTACTGATCATATACAGGAAGTTGGCAAGCAAAGCCAAACGTTCCTACCAGGTTGGTCTTTGCTGGTCTTTGCTTTGGCGGTTTTTATGATTTTCCTCTTCCAGAAGGGAACGCCCGTTGATCAGGCATTCGCCAATGCAATGACGATGCTAGCGGTTGGTGCGTCCCTTGGAGTTTATGGAATTTGGTTTTTCTGGAGAGGACCTGCCGGAGCGGGGTTGAAACGGTTGGTGCTGTGGGGGGGGATTGTCTGCTTGGTTCTGTGCTTTTCCTTGATTCGTATCAACGGGGTTACCGGCCAGTTGTTGTTTGACTGGAACTGGCGTTGGGAAGGCGTTGCCGATGAGAAGTTGTTAGGGATTGTCGGAGAAATTGTGCCAGGCGATGTGGATTTAAATTCTGTCAACGATCGTTTGGATTACTCCGGGTTTCTAGGAAAGGATCGTCATCCCTACGTGGAGGCTGATTGGATAGCTGATCCATCTGCTGACAATGTAGTGGAACTCTGGCGGCGGGAGATCGGAGCTGGGTGGTCTGCATTTGCTTCGGTGGCAGGCTTTGGCGTGACTATGGAGCAACGAGGCAAGCAGGAAATTGTCAGTTGTTATGATCTCGATTCAGGTGAAATACGCTGGGCGCATGTCAGGGAGTTCCGGCATGAGACCCTGCTAGGTGGTGTTGGTCCAAGGGCAACGCCTACTGTTTTTAAGGGGGAAGTTTATACGCTAGGTCCGGATGGAAAATTAATGTGCTTGGCCGGAAAGACTGGAAAATTGCGTTGGCAGCAAGATGTATTGGCCTATGTGAATTCGTCACCCGAGCAAGATTCGACGGTGGTTAGCTGGGGGCGTAGTTCCTCGCCACTGGTGGTTGGTGATTTGGTCATTGTGCCAGCTGGCGGACCTCAAAGTGGCCCCTTTGTAAGCTTACTCGCCTTCAATCGAAAGAACGGTGACTTGGTTTGGCAAGGTGGGGCTGAACAGGTTAGTTTTGCTTCTCCGACGTTGTTAATGATAAATCGGGAACGACAGGTTGTCGTTGTCAATGAAAGTTCAGTGGCAGGTCATGAACTAAATACAGGTAAGCAGATTTGGAAGCAACCCTGGGAGGGTTCCAGTACGAGTAGTGCAAACAATTCGCAACCGTTCTTAGCAGGCGAGAATCAGGTCTTTGTTGCGAAAGGTTACGGTCAGGGTTCTTTGCTTTTCGCGGTAGATGGAGAAAAGACATCTGAAATCTGGCGTAATCCATCGGTGGCTCGAACAAAGTATACGAATGCCGTTTTGATAGACGGGAAAATCTATAGTTTGTCGGACGGGATCTTAGAATGTGCTAACTTAAGCACCGGCGAGAGGATCTGGAAGAAGGGCCGCTTTAATCATGGCCAGTTATTGATGGTGGGTGATTTGATTCTGATTCAATCTGAAGAGGGTGAATTGCACTTCATTCGACCAAAGCAAAATGGCTTCAAGACGGTATATCAGGTGCAGGCACTGGAAGATCGTTGCTGGGCAACAATGACACTCTATGACAACAAGTTGATTCTGCGTAATTCCGAAGAAGTCGTTTGTTATCAGGTTCCGGTAGTGCGTTAGATTACCGCATTACTTGACCAACTCTTTGTCAATAATCTGCAGGAGTTTTGAAATGCAGAGCTTATTCATGCTGGTATCGAGCTCGTCGGCTTCCTGTATTAGAGCCGCATGAAGGCTTTCAGGAAGTCGTACGGTGATCATTTTTGTTTTTTCGCGATCAGGCAGGTTCCGTTTTTGAGGGCGACTTCGCATTTCTGCCAGGATATGTTGTATTTCGACATATTCCGCAGTTGTTTCAAATTGGCGTCGTAGTTCGGCCGTTGGGAATAGCTTGTAGATTAAACCATCCACCCCCATTACTTGCTTGAAAAATACTTCCCAATCTCTTGCAGCACGCGAGAGATGGAGTGCTTGAGTTACGGCTTCACGACGTTGATCAAGCGTGATTTTACTGGGTTTTACCGGTTCGTTAGACCAGTTCCCTGAGTGGTCTACGAGCCCTGGTCTATTAGGGCTGGATTGATTTAGCGGCTGCTGTGGTAGATGAGGCTCGTTATAGTAGCGAGGCCTCGGTTTAAGTGGCTGATTTACTTGTCGCTTGTCTTTAAATGCTGCTTTGGACATGATACCCCCCTAGGGCTTTGATAACCACTTGTTCGCCCGGAACAAGCCTCAGCTGGTTGTGAGAGTTTGTCCGAATGTGACTATGGGAATGATTAATCCGGCGTCAACCGCGTTGCATAAGTCCTTTAACTGCAGTTACTTACGATTAACGTCAGCCGACTGTCTCTTTTTTGAGCAGGTCAGCCGGCATTTGAGACGGGCTGAGCTGCTTAAAAAGCGCGCAGGTGAGTTTATCGCATTTACTAAGTGTCCCGGTTGTTCGGTGTGTGATGTAATCGTCTTGTTTTTGTAGGGTGTTTAGTAAAATGCTAGCGAAATGCTTTTGTTACCGATGTTTTCTTTGGGCTATAAGAAAAGCCCGTGGCTTTGTTGGAAACCACGGGCTTGATGGGAGGCCTAGTTTTAGCATTGTTTTTTAGGCTGATTTGGTCAATGCTTTGCGAACTTTGAGAAGGAGTTGTTTGGTTTGTTTAATCCCTTCCATTTCTGGTTTTTCACGGCCTTCATATTCGATACCGACAAAGCCGTTGTAACCATGTTTGAGAACAATCTTCATCATTTTGGTGTAATCTGTTTTGGTCTCATTTCCATTTTCGTCAAAGTCGTGACTCTTTGCACTTACGGCCTTGGCAAATGGCATTGTTTCTTCAACACCTTTATAGCGGTCGTAGTCATGGAAGTTACCAAAGTCTGGCAAGGTACCACAGTTTTTCATGCCGACTTTTTTCATAACTGCCGCTAGCCATTCGCCGTTGGATGATAATCCACCATGGTTTTCCACGATGACATTCATCTTATGTTTCGCAGCGAATTCACTTAGTCGGCTTAGTCCATCGGCAGCCAATTCAAGTTGTTCGTTGTATTCACCGCCAGAAGCAGCATTAACTCGGATGCTGTGGCCGCCTAGGAATTTAGAAGCGAGAACCCATTTGTAGTGGTTTTCAACAGCTTGTGTGCGTTTTGCGTTGTCCGGATCGCCTAAGCGACCTTCACCATCGCACATGATCAGATTGGTTTTTACATTTAGATCATCAGCTCGTTTCTTCAGGTCTTTTAGGTAGTCCATATTTTCGGCCTTGTCCTTGAAGAACTGATTGACGTATTCAATACAGCTAATGTTGAATTCTTCCTTAGTGACTTTGGCAAAGTCTTCATTTTTTATTTTGCCACCAAAGATTGCGCGGTGCAGAGACCATTGTGCCAATGAAATTTTAAAGAGAGGCTTTTTCTTTTCGTCCGCAATGGCTGGGATAGTCGCTGTGGCCACTGCAGCAGCGGTCGCCGACTTCATGAAGTCACGTCGTGTGGGTTTCATATACATCACTTATTTCCTTTGAGTTATTAAATCCTTTTGACTCGTTGGTCGTTAAGTCAAAGGTGTCTTTTAAAGTATCGGGTTCAAGTAGCTTAGTATAATTCGCGGTGTTAAACTGAGCAATTGTGCGAGCCTTCTATCTGGCTAATCCTTCACTTTGCCTGAGGTTGTGTCGGGTTGAGGAAATTGTATGAGTATTCATGGTGGATTAAAAACACGGAGTTCGGTAGATGACATCTGCAGCAGGAAAAGCTGAACAGATCTTTCGCATTTTAAACAGAGAGTTGTGGGTCGTTACATCGTCCGATAGGGATTCCCGAGGTGGGCTGCTGGCAACCTGGGTATCGCAGGCGTCCCTAGATCCGGAAAGGCCAGTGATTCTGGCAGGTTTGGCTCCAAATCACCATACGACCGCATTAGTCCGTAACTCCGGACGATTGGCGGTTCACTTATTAGAGCCCGATCAATGCAACGTTGCCTGGAATTTTTGTCGCGACTCGGGGAGAGCACGCGACAAATTGGAGAATGTCGAACTGGAAGGTGGAGTTGCTGACACGCCTGTTTTGACAAAATGTCACAGCTATCTCTTAGGGCAGGTCTTTGCTTGCGTGGAAACAGGGGAAAGAACTTATTTTTGGGCCGATGTCGTCCAAGCCGAGCAGCACAGCCGTCTGGCCCCGTTAGCTGAACAACAATTTATTGATTGGTGTGATGAGGAGAAAAAAGCGGTTTTGAGGTTGGACAAGTCGGAGGATATCGGGGTGCAACGTGAGTTTGAAGCCGAATTCCGCCAGAGCATTCCCGATTGGCTGCGGTTTGAAGAATAACTAGTGAATCCGATTACCGCCCTCATAGGTTCCGTTGCCAGCGTGGGATATAATCACCGGTAGTGTTCAAATAAATGGCAACTAGGAGTTATCTTTCACGGTGCAGGATCTTGAGCGTAAGCAAAGTTTGGCAAAAGAAAAGTCAGTGCTTGCGCGCGTGATTACTCATGACGAAATCATCGATGTGGATGAAGACCCGCTGGAAGAGTGTGAGCGTCTGGCAATGACTGCCGGTACGGTTGTTAAATCCGGAATTGTTCAACGGCGTCAGGCGATGCATGCCGCAACGGCCTTTGGAAAAGGAAAAGTCGAAGAACTTGCTACGATAGTCGAGCATTATGAGGCTGAAGTTGTCATCTTTGATAACGACCTCAGCCCGGCGCAGACTAGAAATCTGGAAAAAGCCGTCAAAGCTAAAGTGATTGACCGTACCGAATTGATTTTGGACATCTTTGCCTCGAATGCCCAAACTCTCGAATCCAGACTGGCGGTTGAGCTAGCCCAGTTGGAATATTCTTTACCGCGTCTAAAGCGAATGTGGACTCACCTTGACCGAGTCAAAATGGGAGTCGGTATGCGTGGCCCCGGTGAGAAACAGTTGGAGGTTGACCGGAGATTGGTCGAGAAGCGAATTAGTGATCTTCGGAAGGAATTGAAGGTCATTGAAAAACGCAAAGAGCGGCTGGTGGCATCACGGAGTGACGTCATGACTGTATCGCTCGTCGGTTATACCAATGCGGGTAAGTCGACACTCATGAATTCTCTCACCGATGCCAAGGTTCTGGCAGAAGACAAATTGTTCGCTACGTTGGATACTCGTACTCGCCGCTGGCATTTGCCTAACTGGGGACCTGTGCTCTTGAGCGATACTGTCGGTTTTATTAAGAATTTACCTCACCGTTTAATAGCATCATTTAAGGCAACACTGGAGGAAGCTCATCAGGCCGATTTACTGCTGCACATTGCTGATGGTTCCAACCCAGCCGTCTATCAGCAGGTTCGTTCAGTCTACGAAGTCCTTGAAGAAATCGGGATCGAAGAGAAAGATACCCTCTTGGTAATTAATAAAGTGGATCAGATAAAAGACGCTCACCAACTTGATTTGATCCTCAATCGGTACCCTAATGCAGTTTCTATCAGTGCGATCACACGAAAAGGTTTTCAAAGTCTTGCGATGGCCGTCAGCGATGCTTTAAGCCGATCTTTTTTGGATCTCATGGTTGAAACTGGGGTGGGAAATGGCCGGCTAATGGCTTTTATTGCGGCCCGCGGGGAAATCCTCTCTACCAGATTCTCTGAAACCAAAGTCGTCATTCATTGTCGCCTTCCGGAGAAATATGCCGGTCAAATTGATCGTCACGAGGCTACGGTTACACCACGTGAGGAATTCGTGCATGTACCTGAATCTGTTGCTCCACCATCGGAGTAAGGAACTCGGAATGGGATTTCGGAAACTAAACGGGAAAAACATTGTGATTACTGGAGCCTCGAGTGGGATCGGCCGGGCAATGGCAACGCAACTAGTCCGATCGGGCAACCATGTCCTTGCTCTTGCCCGCAGAGAAGAGCGATTGAAAGAACTCCAGGATGAGTTGCAGTTGGCAGCAGGGTCCCTGGCATATTTGGCAGGGGATATCACGTTAGAAGCCTATCGTCAGTCCGCGTTCGATTGGATTAGCGAAAACTGGGGTGGTACGTTAGATGTGCTGGTCAACAACGCTGGCATTGGAAGCATTGGCCCCTTCGCTAAATCGGACGAGGTAACATTGCGAAAGGTAATGGAAGTAAACTTTTTTGCTGCGGTCGAATTGACCCGCTTATCTCTATCGGCTTTGAAGCAAAGCGACGTTCCGGTTGTGTGTAATATTGCATCGGTATTAGGTCACACGGCAATGCCTATGAAGAGCGAGTATTGCGCCAGTAAGTTCGCAATGCATGGATTCTCAGACGCATTGCGAATCGAGATGGCAGCGGAGGGGATTAATGTGGTTTTGGTCAGTCCCAGTACGACTCGAAGTGAGTTCTTTGCAGCGGTGCTGTCCGGAGCGAGCCAGCAGGCAAAAGGAATGACTGCTGATAAAGTGGCAATGCTCGCTATTAAGGCAATTAAAAAAGGAAAGCGTGAAGTGTTGTTGTCGTGGGGAGGGCGGTGTTTGGTTGCTTTCGATCGGTTGCTCCCTTCAACGCTTTCCAGAATCCTGACACGTTGGTATGCTCGCCAATCAGCATCAAAAGTGGGGAGTTAATGTGTTGATTCAAGAAATATGGAGGCAGGAATATCCGTTTGAGTCTCAATGGCATCAATTGGCTGACGGTTGTCGAATGCATTTTGTCAGTGAAGGGTCTGGCGAGCCCGTTCTGATGATTCATGGTAATCCGACTTGGTCGTTTTACTATCGACACCTAGTTCAGGCTTTAGGTGACAGTCATCGGGCGATTGCTGTTGACCACATTGGTTGTGGCCTGAGCGACAAGCCACAACAGTATGAATACTGTTTGGCACAGCATACTCAAAATTTGCTGTCGCTGATTGAGACACTGGATTTGTCATCGATTCATTTTGTAGTGCATGATTGGGGAGGAGCAATTGGCCTGGGAGTCGCAGCACAGATCGTTGAAAGAGTAAAAAGCTTAACCATCCTTAATACAGGTGCTTTTCCACCACCCTATATCCCGTGGCGTATTTATTCGCTGCGTGCACCCATTTTGGGCACCTTCGCGATTCGCGCACTGAATATGTTTGCGGGTCCTGCGGTGTCGATGGCAATGCATCGTAATCGTTTATCAAAGATAGCACGTGCCGGTCTGCTCGCTCCATATAACAGCTGGCACAATCGAGTCGCAGTTAATGGGTTTGTAAAGGATATCCCTTTCTCCAAAAGCCATCCGAGTCGTCAGACGCTACTTGGCGTAGAAGCGGGACTTTCAAAGTTAGCTGATAAACCGGTTCAGTTTATTTGGGGAATGAAGGACTGGTGCTTTAATGCCAAATGTTTAGCGATTTTCAAAAAACACTTTCCGCAAGCCCGGAGTTTGGAAATTCCAGATGCTGGCCACTATGTTATGGAAGATGCTCGGAATGAAGTTGTTGGGGGTGTCCAGGCTTTTTTGAGGCAATTGTCATGAGTTATGACAATCTGACATTGGGCCAAAAAGTGACACTTGCTTGCATGCTAGAAGTGTCTGCCCCTAAGCCCGGAAATGTTCATCGAGGAGCGGACTTTGAGGATCTTACATTTTATGATTTCATTCAAAGTGCTGTTGCCATTGGTTCGGTCTTTGAACGACATCAAGTACTTTCACTGGGGCAGTTAGTCTTTGCGGCTGTGGAAGCCACGCGATCGGTGGTGTCAACCAATACAAATCTGGGACTGATTCTTTTAATGGCTCCTTTGGCAAAGGCGGGTACTCCAGATTCAGAAGGGGTTCGGGCCGTGCTAACGGAACTGCAACCTGAAGATGCTGAACTCGTCTATTTGGCAATAAACAGTTCTAAAGCGGGTGGTTTGGGAGACGTTGTTGAAATGGACGTGGCAGAGCGTGCTCCCAAGTCATTGCTCGCTGCCATGGAACATGCCAGCGAACGAGATTTCATCGCGGCTCAATACGTCAATGGCTTTGATGATATACTTTCTGTTGCAGCTCCAAAGCTGTACCAGAATCAGCAGGCGGGGCTTTCACAGATCGATGCGATTGTGCGGACCCATGTGGAACTGATGAGCCTTTATCCGGATACCCTGATCGCGCGGAAGTGTGGTGATGAGGTGGCACGTGAATCAGCATCCCGGGCTGGCTTCGTGCTTGAACAAGTTTCCAACGGGGAGGATGAATACCTTGTAGCGTTGGCAGATTTCGACTTTTGGCTGCGTGCCGATCAGCATCGTCGAAATCCCGGAACGACGGCGGATATCATCGGAGCGGCTCTTCTTATAGGCTTAATGGAAGGTTGGTTGGCCCCCCCCGTTCAAACTCAGATATAAGGCGTTAATTATGGCAAAGAGCTATCGAGTGAAGTTAGAAAAAGAGCATCTCATTTTTAGTGCGGCTCACTTTATTACGTTTGCAGATAATATTTGCGAGCGTATTCATGGTCATAACTATCGAGTTTACGCAGAAGTTCAGGCTCCACTCGATGGAAATCAGTATGTGATCGACTTTATTGCTTTGCGAGATACTTTGAAGGAAATCACCGGGGCCTTAGATCACCACGTTCTGTTGCCCATGGCTCATGAGCAAATTAAAGTCACGCCTGATCACAAGGAAGTGCTAGTGACCTTTGAAGAACGACGATGGATTTTCCCTCTGGATGATTGCGTATTGCTCCCCCTATCCAATACTACGGCAGAATTGCTGGCTGACTATATTGCTACCGAATTGGTCAAGCGATTGTCAGCGAAAGGGCTCATTCACATTGATCAACTTGAGATTGGCGTGGATGAAAATGAAGGACAATGGGGCGTCGTAACCCGGACTGGCGACGATTTGAAGCTAGTATGAGTCTTAAGAGAGTGGTTTTCGCTTACGTATGATGGAAAAAAGTGTCGCAATAGGTAAAATTTGCTGCTATGGCTAAGACACCAATGATGCAGCAGTACGATGAAGCCAAAGCAATCGCCGGCGATGCTTTGTTGCTTTTCCGCATGGGAGACTTCTATGAACTTTTTCATGAAGATGCTCGCATTGCTTCCCGTGAACTCGGGCTCTCGTTGACGAGTCGTGATAAAGGGGAAAATCCGGTTCCAATGGCGGGTTTTCCCCATCATCAACTTGAACCTTATCTTAGTCGGTTAATTAATGCTGGATTTCGCGCCGCTGTTTGCGAACAGGTTCAGGATCCTAAAGAAGCTAAAGGACTGGTTAAACGAGAGATCGCACGGATCGTTTCTCCCGGTACGCTTACCGATGACGCCATGTTGGATCCTCGTGAAAGCAATTACTTACTTGCTTTAGTGCCTGACGTAAGTCAGGGAGGTGCTAGAGATAAGCTGATCGAAGAGCCCGGGGATCAGCAAGTGGGCTTTGCTTGGGCAGATTTGTCTACAGGACGATTTCAGGCCTCGGTCTTTCGGATGTCAGAATTAGCCGACCAATTGGTAAGAATTGGACCAGCTGAAGTGCTTGTTGATGAAGAAGCAGACTGTGTTCCTGAATACTTAACGGATCAATTCATGTTGACGAGGCGACCGGTCTGGGCTTTTGGACTGGATAGTGCAAAGACTTTACTTTCAAAACAGTTTGGAACGAAACATTTAGATGGATTTGGTTTCACTAATGACGACAATCCGGCGATTAGGGCAGCAGGAGCCTTGCTGGATTACCTTGTTGAAACGCAAAAGAGTTCACTCGACCACTTTGAAAGTCTGTTACCGTATCGTACTGGTAGTACTCTGGAGATTGATGAGGCGACCAGACGCAGTTTGGAAATCACTAAGACGTTGCGAGACGGAAGCCGGGATGGCTCTTTGTTGTCTGTTATTGACAGGACAGTGACCGCGATGGGCTCCCGTTTGCTTGCCGATTGGATCTCGAATCCGCTGACGAACCAACATGATATCGAGTGTCGTCACGACAGTGTTGAGGAACTGACAAAAGAGAACCGGCTACGAGACACTTTGCGTGAGAAATTGCGAGAAGTTTATGACATTGAACGTTTGCTAGCCCGGGTTTCCACCGGACGAGCCAGCCCTCGTGATCTTGCTCATATTGGTAGAACATTGCGTCAGTTACCTCCATTGAAGGACGTTGTCAATGATCGCCAAAGTGCTTTGTTAAAGCTTGCTTATGATTCGATCGATTTATGCCCCGAGTTATGTGAGTCACTTGAATCTGCGTTGGTGGATGATTGCCCGTTGTTAGCCCGAGACGGTGGGTTGATTCGTGACGGTTACAGTGAAGAATTGGATGAACTGCGGAAATTGGCGGCGGGGGGAAAGCAATGGATTGCTGAGTATCAGTCTCGTGAAGCTGAACGCATCGGAGTGACCAACCTCAAGGTTGGCTTCAATAAAGTATTTGGTTATTACCTGGAACTTAGTAACGCAAATAAAGATAAGGCACCAGAAGAGTATATACGTAAACAGACATTGAAAAATGCAGAGCGTTACATTACTCCCGAGTTGAAGGAATACGAAGAAGCAGTGCTCAGTAGCGACGACAAAGCTAAAGTGCTTGAGTACGAATTGTTTCTTGCGATTCGCGATCAGGTTCATGAAGCTCAGGGGCAGTTGAAACGAACGGCAGATCAATTGGCTAGTCTAGACGTGCTTCAGGCTTTGGCCGAGTTGGCAGTTCTGCGTGGCTACTGCAGACCTGTAATGCAGAAAGATCCAGTCTTGGAGATCCGTGGAGGACGACACCCGGTATTAGATATCACAGAGCCAGATGGCACCTTTGTTCCCAATGATACAGTAGCAGATCATGACGATAAGAACCTACTGTTAATTACTGGGCCGAATATGGCTGGTAAAAGTACGTACATCAGACAGGTCGCCCTGATTACGCTCATGGCTCAGGTGGGTAGTTTTGTGCCTGCCACATCTGCGGTCATCGGAATCGCAGATCGCATCTTTGCTCGAGTAGGAGCCAGTGATGAGTTGTCGCGCGGCCAATCGACGTTCATGGTGGAAATGACCGAGACCGCTCGAATCCTCAATACAGCGACCAAACGAAGTCTGATTATCCTTGATGAGATCGGACGCGGTACGAGTACCTATGATGGCGTTTCGCTGGCATGGGCTATTGTTGAGTTTATTCACGAGAAGTTGCAGGCTCGAACACTGTTTGCAACCCACTACCATGAACTAACCGATCTCTCATTGACACTTGAACGCCTTACAAATCTGAATGTGTCGGTGAAAGAATGGGAGGATAATGTCGTCTTCTTGCATAAGATCGTAGAAGGATCAGCAGATAAAAGCTATGGGATTCATGTGGCCAAATTGGCCGGAGTTCCACGCTCGGTCAATGATCGAGCAACAGAGATCTTGGGCCAGTTAGAAGCATCTCATGGTGGAGGTGAAATTGCGATTTCAAGTGCAAGTCGTTCAAGCGATAGCCAAATGTCGTTGTTCGGAGGGCAGGAGCATCCTCTTCTCGATCATATTCGTGAAATAGATTTGAATCATCTTACACCGATGCAAGCCATTGTTCTTATCCAGAAGTGGCAAACTTCACTCCAGGACGATTAGTACTTCTAAAATGCGAAAACAGTATAGCTGGACCAGATGACGGTCCAGCATAGGCAGGCGAGCATGGCTGAATTTGTCGAGATGCCTGATTGATTTGAAACGATATTGTGCATCCCCATGCCAGCATAAATCATCATCAGTGGTAAGATGGGAGCAGTAAAGCGTTCACCCGCGGCGATGGGGACGTACCATGCAAATACTAGAATGCTGGCAGTAATAAGTGACAGAACAAAAATCTGCATGGATCGCTCTAGATGTAGCACAGCCAGTACCATTAGTAGCAGAATGAAGACGCCAGCCAACACTCGGCTTTCGCCTAAAGGACTTGGGCCTAGAGACCTTGTGAAGATGAAAGTTTCCCAGCCAATTCCTTTGATCTCACGTTGAATCAAATCGCTAATGGAGTGTCGTTTAAGAAATTCACGGCGTACTTCTGCCAATGAATCTGAGGCAGACAATGTGGCTTGTATTTCAGGTTCAGTGGGGAACTCGTCCATGTAAAGGAAGTAGGAATTTACGTTGAATGTTGGTGATCCATAGACCACGGTATTGCGTACAAGCAACGGATGGGCTGTGATCAACCACCCCCCGATGACAACGGCCATGGCTGTCAACGCGGCACGCGTTTTTTGGCCTGGGGAGGTGGCCAGTTGATGTGTAATTCCAAACGTACCGGCTGCCAGTGTCACTCCGCATAGGAACAATAACCCCGTGCCTTTGGTTAAATAAGCTAGTCCCATGAGGAGTCCGGCAGCCAGCCAGCAAATGTGTGCTCGTTTTGTTGTTCTACTTTTCAATGCCTGGTCGGTCGAGATCCACGTCGTCGTAACAAATAGCGTTAGCCAGGCTTCACACGTGGCAAGTCCCGAGAAATAAGAAAATGCATGATTGGTAGCGAGTAGTGTGGCAGTGATCGCAGCAATACGCCAGTGATAAACTTTAATGAGGTAGACCGTGATGAGAAGAAAGGTGGCAACCGTAGCTGAGAAACTGAGAGCTTTTCCGAAGGTTAAATTAGGAGAGAGTGAAAGCAGGCTGATATAGAAAGGATGCTGATTGGCTTGGATATATTGGCCTGAGTAGAGTTCGCTTAGTAATTGCAGAACCCCTCCATTCTGTTGGGTTTCTGAAGCAAAGCGGAGGAATGCTGCCGGGTCACCATGTGTGTCTTCGATGAGAATAGCGTGATAGGTAGAAGTCAGAGACAGAAATCCGATGGCAGCTACGACTAATACTAATATTGCCATGGGGGGGATGGGTTTGTTGTCCTCCCTGGATGGTTTGCTGAATTCATAAACCCGTCCTTGGATTTGTTCAAGTCCTTTTGGGGACATCCAAGTAACATAGGTTGTCCCAATCAATAATAAGACACAAGAGATCGTGATGAATGCTACTAGTGGTCGTCGTGTAATGCCGTTTAAACCAAAGTGTGTTCCAATGGTGTAGAGAGCCATGATTAGGGCAAACCCTAAGATGATGCTAACAAGCCTGATGTGTTTGGACGGTCTCATTTTATGATTTGCAATAGATTGCTATAGTGATCAGTCCAGGGCGAAATCTGTTTTATGTTTGTAGGTTGGATCGCGCTGGTTTGTTCGTCCAACATCGCTGTAAACTGGGTGTTTGTTGAAAAGATTCCCCATTGGGCGTCAAACGTGTCTTCCTTTCCCGTAGAGTTGATTACTCGAAATGATAGATCGTGATGTTGAGCAATACCGAATAATACCGGAGTTAAATCAAGATGGTTATTGCTTATGTGTACACAAATCACGCCATCTCTTCTGAGACGATCCAGGTAGACGTCGAAGGCTTCCAGAGTCAGCAGGTGAACCGGTATGGCATCGCTGCTAAAGGCATCGAGGATCAAAAGATCTGTCGAATTGGATGGTAAAGACTGGATTCCCATACGGCCGTCTACTGCAATGGTCTCGATATTAGTTGGTGACTTTTCTAAATAACTAAAATGTGTTTGGGCTATTTCAATGACATCCGGATTAATTTCATAGAATCGCAGGACGTCACCGCGTCGCGCATAGACACTGAGCGTTCCGACACCCAGGCCAACGGCTGTAATATCTTTATCGGCTCGATCTTCCAGTACTTTGAAGACCTGACCGATACCAGAGTTTAAACCATAATAGGTTGTTGGTTTGATTGATAAAGAGTCGTCGATAATCTGCGAGCCATGCACAACTCGACCATGACGCAATTCAAGATATTGCTTACCTGGGTCATGAGCGTATGTTCTTGGGCTGACCTGTAACGTACCGTAGAAACTGCGTGTGGCAATTGCCGCTTGATTTTGGGTCATTTGCCACTGGCTTAAAACTACTAATCCAAAGGCTAACCCTACGGGAATCACGACAGTTAATTGCAGGACGCCGTTTTTGTTCAGTACTTGTTTTACTAAGATCAGGCCCGCCAGAGTGAAGGTGGTAATCAGCCCCAGGTGATACTCGTGGTATTGTGAGAAGATAAGAGGGCAGACGACCGAAACAAAGAATCCTCCGAAGGCTCCACCGATGGAGACGCAGAGGTAGTAAAACGTTAGGTGCTGTTTGTCAGGACGTAAACGGAACAACTCTCCATGACAAGTCATGCAGATAAGGAAGAAGACAATGGCCACCATGGTTGTGTAAACAATCACGTTTTCGGCGATACTTTGGAAAAGAGGTGTCCCCAGATAGTTATCTGCTGTTTCACGGATGTAATATAGGCTCAGGACAAGAATCCCTGTGGCTGTAGCAGTTGCAAAGCTTTTACGGAAGTACCACTTTGAATTGTCGAAGGCAATGATAAAGCTGAAGAGATATATCGCCAGTGGCAGAATCCAAAGAAATGGTATCACAGCGACGTCTTGGGTTAGCTGGTCAGTCACTGCCAGCAATAGTGTTGAAGCTAAAGCCGCGAGGCCAGTCCACTTTAAGGCCTGTTTAATGTTAGGGGCTGGTTTGACGACAGTCTTGGGGGACTCACTCTCGACTTTCGTGCTCCCTCCTAGCTGAATGCATTGCCATCCGAGTGCTCCAAGGGACAACGCGAAGAGCAGGTAGCCCAAAGACCAGACTTGACTCTGAGTTGGAATGTCGAGGTAGACTTCCATCAGGAAAGGGTAGGTGATTAGTGCTGTTAGTGAGCCGATATTGGAAAGTGAGTAAAGCCGATAGGGAGTCCCTTGCCCCTGGGTGAGTCCGTACCAACTTTGAACGAGAGGGCCTGTGGTTGATAAAACAAAATAGGGAAGTCCAACGGTTGCCAGTAGGAGGAGAAGAATGGTAGGGATGGGGTGTACAGAAGCTTTTGTTGCCTCAGGGGCAGCAAAGGAAAGTGGTAGAAAGACACAGGCACTGAGTACAAGCATAGTGTGTATTTTGAACTGGCGTTGAATTGGCCAGCGACTCATGAGGTGAGCATAGCAATAGCCTGCCACGAGTATCGTTTGGAAAAACAGCATGCTGGTTGTCCAGACGCTCGATGCCCCTCCGAACCAGGAAAGGATTGCTTTACTTGCCATCGGTTGAACCTGGAACAGCAGCAGAGCACTACTGAGAATAGTGATAGCAGACCATCTTGAAATCGCTTTGTTTGCTGCAGCCATTGGGTTGCGGGTTCAGTAAATAGAGTAAGCAAAGGCTTGCGGTCTTTGCGTAATTCATTGGTTAGGCCTACGCCTACCCTAGATATCGGCTAGATGCCTGCCGTACTTCACGGCTAACCCATCCACACAGGATGGTTCAAGTCATCGTGTTCTGTTTGGGATTTTACTGGGCGTGTAGAGTCACTAGCGCCCCTTTGAAGGCCGGCGTTCGTGATTGTGGATCCGTCGTCCTGGGTACCAAAACATTTGCTTCGGGGAAATACATGAGTACGTTTCCGGCTCGTATGTCGTCATAATTGCGAATGCGGATATCTTGAAGCTCTCCGGTCGGACTCTTGACGGTGACCTTTTGGTCATGTCGATAACCAAGCCTCTTCGTATCGGTCGGATTAATTAAAATGACATCACGACGTTCTATTCCCCGATAAATATCGGTCTCTTCATAAACGACGGTATTGAACTGGCCTTCACTGCGAACTGTCATTAGCCGCAATTGGGTTTCGTCTCCTTTCAGTGCCGGAAGTTTGTGGCAGTGTATTTGAGCTTTTCCATTAGGGGTTGAGAATTGTGGGGTATGAAACGTTCGGCCACCAATTTGGAATTCACTCTTTGTTTCGTCGATGTCTGCGATTTTCTCGAATCCGGGAATGGTCTTGCCGATAGCACTACGAATATTAGGGGCTTCTTTCATAGCTTGCCAGTTGACAGGACTTTCTGTTCCCAGAGTCTTACCGGCAATGTCAGTGATCACATCGATTTCACTACGGGGCCCCTCGTGCCGACGTGGGCCTCCGTCACTTAGTCGCACGAAGTTAAACATCGATTCCTGAGTCGTAGGCTGTGCTTCTTCATCACGAGCGAGTACGGGGAGGATGATTGTTTGGTCTGCCAGACCATGTGCATGCCCTGTATTTAGTGTCGTATTAATGTACACAAGAGTCTTAAGTTTGCTTAGCGATGTAGCGGCGAATTCTAAGTCCGGGTTGGAACCATATAGATTTCCACCAAGGCAAAACCCCAGACTCAGTTCACCTCGGTCTGTTGCCTCCATGCAACCCAGAGTGTCGAGGCCTTCTGTTGTCGGTAGCTCGACATTGAGCTCAGATTCCAAAGCATTGAAGATTGCGTCCTTAAGCTTGGGGGTAACCCCTACAGAACCAATTCCCTGCACATTGCTGTGGCCTCGAACAGGGAGTAATCCGGCATGCGGTCTGCCAAGCATCCCTCGCATCATAGCTAAGTTAGCGATTGCCTGAACATTTTGGACTCCGTGTGTATGATGGGTGATCCCCATCGTCCAGCAAAAGATAACGTTCTTCGCTTTCGCATATAGTGAAGCCATCTCACGAATCTCCCCTTCGGAGACCCCGGATTTCATTGTGATTTCATCCCAGGGAATTGCATCAAGATGGTCTAACCATTGCTCTGCACCATCACAATAACTTTGAAGGAACACTGAGTCCTCCGCTCCCATTTCTTTGATAGCCTTGGCAACGCCAGTTAACATTGCCAAATCACCGCCGATATGAGGTTGGACATAGAGATCTGCAATGGGCGTTCCAAACAAGAGGCTGAAAGGATTACTGGGAACTTTGAAGTTAACCAACCCTATTTCCACGGCGGGATTTACCACCACGACCTTACCGTTGTTGTTTTTTACTTGCATGAGCGTCGTCATGAGGCGTGGGTGGTTGCTGGGAGGATTTCCTCCAATCACGAATACCAGATCGGCATGTTCGACATCGTCCAGAACGACGGTTGCGGTTCCACTTCCAATAGCACTACTCAGCCCGACCCCACTGGCCTGATGACAATAGTAACTGCAGTTATTGACGTTGTTGGTACCATAAAGACGAGCAAATAGTTGGAGTAGAAAACCAGCTTCGTTGCTGCTGCGACCACTGAAGTACCAGAAGGAGTCATTGGCTGAGGTCTCTCTCAGTGCGATGCTGATTCGCTCCAGAGCTTCATCCCATTCAATACGTCGATAAAAGTCTCTTCCTTTCTCGTAAAGCATGGGATGCGTTAGACGTCCGGCATGCTCCAGTTGATAGGGAGTTTGTTTTTTTAACTGTGAAATCGCATGAGACTCGAGGTGTTCACAGGCTCCGGCTTCCTGTAGGTCCGCGGCCATGGCCTGCACTGACTTCTTGCACATTTCTAAAGAGCGTCCGGTTTCGTTCACCATTCCACCGGACTGCCCTCCCATACCAACGGCACATGTTTTGCACGTGTTTTTACTGCGCAGAGATTTCCACATCCGCAGAAAGCCGCCAGACGTTCGAGATTTCTTTAAGACGTAGCGAATGGCCTGCCAGCCACCACCACTTTTGGGTTTCTTGATCAAGGTTGTTTAAGCTTTATGCGAGGTCTTTCGAACTAAAAACGAGTTAATCAAGGGCGACGGTGACTGTCTTGGTTTCGAGATAGTTTTTCAGTCCTTCCTCACCAAGTTCGCGGCCGATTCCGGACATTTTGAATCCGCCAAATGGGGCAGCCGCATCAAAGACGTCATAGCAGTTGACCCAAACAGTACCTGCACGAACGCGGTCTGCGAGCAAATGAGCTTTACCAATGTCTCTTGACCAAACAGCTGCTGCCAGACCGTAGAAGGTATTGTTGGCCCGTTGAATTAGATCCTCGGTGTCCTTGAATGTGAGGATCGACATGACAGGTCCGAAAATTTCATCCGTAGCGATCTGCATCTCATCGGTTACACCATCAAACAAGGTTGGTTCGATGAAGTAGCCATTTTCTCCGTGACGTCCACCACCAGTCAGACATTGAGCGCCTTCCTGCTTGCCGATGTCAATGTACTTTAGAATTTTCTCGAATTGGGCTTGGTCAACTTGAGGTCCTTGTTCCGTCGCCTTGTCAAAGGGATTGCCAACAACTCGTGATTCATTCATTGCCACAAGCTTAGCTACAAATTCATCGTGAATGTCTTGCTGCACAAACAGACGGCTTCCGGCACAGCAGCATTGTCCCTGATTGAAATAGAGACCAAAATGCGATCCTGCTGCCGCTGCATCCAGGTCCGCGTCATTAAATACAACGTTAGGGCTTTTCCCACCGAGTTCAAAAGTAAGCCGCTTTAGAGTCTGGGAAGCGTCAGCCATGATCGTTTGGGCTGTTTTGTACTCGCCGGTAAATGCGACTTTGTCGATACCGGGATGTTTTACGATTGCGGCGCCGGCAGTGGGTCCAAAGCCGGGGACAATATTAATAACTCCGTCAGGGACTCCGGCCTTTTGCGCTAGCCTTGCCATCCGTAAACAGGTAAGGGGAGTTTGTTCTGCAGGTTTCATGACAATGGTGCAGCCAGCGGCTAAGGCGGGCCCCCATTTCCAGGCAACCATGAGCATGGGGAAGTTCCAGGGAATGATTTGTCCAACGACACCAACGGGTTCTTTTTTTGTATAGGTGAAGTAATTTCCTCGAACTGGAATCGTCTGACCGTGAATCTTGTCTGCGTAACCTGCGTAGTATCTTAGACAGTCAATCGTGAGTGGTAGGTCTGCGGCGAGTGAATCGCTTATAGGTTTTCCGTTGTCCAACGTTTCCAATGCTGCCAATTCTTCAAGTTCGGCCTCGATTAGGTCAGCCAGTCGATACATGATTGCTCCACGTTCGCGAGCATCCATTTTCCTCCAGGGGCCGTCGTCAAAAGCTTTGCGAGCCGCGGCAACCGCTTTGTCCACGTCTGCAGCATCACCTTCTGCTACCTGAGCGATGACTTCCCCAGTGGCAGGATGGAAAGTATCAAAGGTCTTTCCGCTTTCTGCTGGAATCCATTGTCCGCCAATAAAGCAAAGTGTCTGGCGAATAGTTGGAGGTGCGACAATATCTGCAGTGGCCATAGTCTTATTCCCTTTCGATCGATTATTTGATTGGACCTATAGCTGATTTTAACCCTTTAGTGGTAGATCTTACAAATGGTGTGGAATGACGTAGGCGATGTCGGTTTCTCACAGCGGTTGGTCGTCTACACGAGTTCCTGATTGCTATCTATACTTAACTCTTTGCCGCTGCCTTTCCAAATCTCATTAGACAAAGACCGATAAGACTGATGAAAGCAATTGCTGTTAAACCTGGCACGCCCAATAGTGTCCACATGGCCGACTTACCCAAACCTTCGTTGACGGAGGTGGCTGATGGAACGGGCGTACTGGTTCGCGTTCTCAAAGTAGGCGTTGATGCTACGGATCGAGAAATTAACGACGCTTTGTACGGAAACGCTCCGGAAGGATATGACTTCCTGACAATTGGTCATGAGGTGTTTGGAGTGGTGGAAGAGGCCGGAGCCAATGTTCGCACAATCAAGCCTGGCGACTTTGTGACGGCTACCGTTCGTCGACCTGGCGGGTCTATTTACGATCAAATTGGTACGTACGATATGACCAGTGAGGAAACCTATTATGAACGTGGTATTAATCTGCGTCACGGTTTTTTAACCGAATATTTTGTGGATTCGGAAGAGTATATCGTCAAAGTGCCTCAAGGCTTACAGCATCTTCATGTGTTGATGGAACCAATGAGTTGCGCAGCGAAAGCGATTCAGCAGGCTTTCGAAGCTCAACAACGTATGAAAGTCTGGCGACCTGAACGAGCATTCGTATTGGGGGCTGGCCAGATTGGACTGTTGAGCACGCTTGTGCTTAAAAACCGGGGACTCGATGTATACACGTTGGCCCGCTCTGCTAAAGGTACCCTCAATTCCGAGATTGTGGAGGGGCTTGAAGCAACTTATGTTTCGACACGTGAAACTCCCATCGACCAACTGGTGGCGCAGGTTGGTAAAGCGGATTTGATTGTGGATGCAACCGGACACAGCGGGGTAGCTTTTGATGCGATGAACCACCTTGGACACAACGGTGTGCTTGTATGGACGAGCATTACAGGTGGTGATCGAGCCGTCGAAATTCCCTCGGATAAGATCAATATCGAGTGGGTTTTGGGTAATAAACTCCTTGTGGGTAGTGTCAACGCTAATAAAACGCATTTTGAATCAGGAATTAAAGATCTGGCTTTGGGCGAAGTGATGTATCCGGGTGTCATTGCCAGAATTCTGACAAATCCGGTGGATGGCTTTGACAACTATCAGGAATTAATGCGACTGTTAGTCGAAGAACCAACCGCTTTGAAGGTTTATATGAACGTTAGTGAATAAGAAGCCGTGTCACTTTGCTTCTTAGAGAATGATCTCTTTTACCACTTTTCCGTGGACGTCAGTTAGACGGAAGTCGCGGCCCTGATAGCGATACGTCAGCTGTTCATGGTTGATTCCCAGTAAGTGCAGGATTGTTGCCTGTAGGTCGTGGACATGAACGTGACCTTCAGCAACATTGTAGCTGAAATCGTCAGTTGCTCCGTGTGTATACCCCGCTTTAACTCCGCCACCGGCCATCCAGTAGGTAAAACAGCGAGGATGGTGATCGCGACCGGCACTTGGCGTATTCCAGTTACCCTGCCCAGCTACACCGCGACCGAATTCCCCGCCCCAGACAACCAGAGTGTCTTCAAGTAGTCCTCGACGTTTTAGGTCGATAATTAGTGCTGCAGTGGCTTGGTCGGTGTCTCGGCAGCGGGCAACGCACCACGTGCTTAAGCGACTATGATGATCCCAGTCGGGGTGAAATAGTTGGGTGAATCGGACACCTCGTTCAGCCAAGCGGCGCGCGAGGATACAATTCGCAGCATAACTGCCGGGACGTCGTGAGTCCGGTCCGTAAAGCTCAAAGACTTCTTCAGGTTCATCCGAAAGATCGGTGAGCTCGGGTACACTGGCTTGCATACGATAAGCCATTTCAAATTGCTTCGTACGTGCATCGATTTCCGGATCGCCACTTTGACGTGCTTTAATACCATTGAGTTTGCCAATGCCATCAAGAAGTTTGCGTCTCATTTCACGTGGAAGCCCATCAGGGTCTTCCAGGTAAAGGACTGGTTCGGTCGCGTTTCGGAATTTTACACCTTGATAACGTGATGGCAGGAATCCGTTGCCCCAATAGTAGTTGTAGAGTGGTTGATCACTGGGACGCTGCATCTTGGAAACAAGTACGACGTAATCAGGTAGATCGCGATTGGTCGACCCCAGTCCGTAGCTGGCCCACCCCCCGATGCTAGGTCGTCCCGGGATCTGGCTACCGGTCATCATGAATGTCATCGCAGGCGCATGGTTGATGTATTCACTATGCATCGACTTGATGAAACATAGGTCATCGGCAATCGAACCAATGTGTGGCAACCATTCACTTACAGTTGCTCCGCTTTCCCCCCACTGTTGGAACTTAGCATGCGAAGGCATGACGAGTTGTGCTTTGCCGGCAGTCATCGTAGTAAGTCTCTGCCCCTGACGAATCTCTTCCGGAAGATCTTTACCGGCCCATTGATGCATGTCAGGCTTGTGGTCGTATAGTTCAATCTGTGACGGCCCGCCCGATTGTGTTAGATAAATAACTCGCTTGGCTTTCACTTCATGGTGCGGCAGATCAGTAAGCCCGCCATTTTTATTGCGTTCGGGGACTGCCTGAACAGGTTCGTTGAGCAAAACACCTGCAGACATCGCTCCCAAGCTAATGCCAGTGCACCGGCCAAGAAAGTATCGGCGTGTTGTTGAGAAAGGGTCTGGCATGAATCTACTCTCGCGTAATAGTCTCATCAAGGTTCATGATCATCGATGTAATGCTGCTGAGTGCTGCAAGTCGCGGGGCCTCCTGTTGCCTGTCAAGGAAAGATCCACTGGCAAATTCGGGAATGGTTTCCGGTTGTCCATGACGAAGATAACGCTTTGCTTGCTCCGGATGGGAGCGATAGAAGGTTTCGAGTTCTTTAAGTTGTATTTGTACAATTTTGAATTCTTCGGCATTTGGGTTGCGGCTAAGCAAGTGCTGATAAATGAACTTGATTTGTTCCTCGATTAAGACCGAGCAGGTGATAGCATTTTGGGCGAGAACCCGAGAAGCTTCGAGATAGGTTAGGTCGTTCATTAAGGTCAAAGCTTGCAGCGGAGTATTGGTAATCGGGGTTTTAACCTGGCAAACGCGTCGTTTTGCATTATCAAAAAGAAAAGCCGGGGCGGCGCTGCGCCGCCAGAATGCATAGACGGTACGGCGGAATTGTGCATTACCCTGGCTCGGTGAATATTTGAATCGACCCATGGTGATATCTGCCCAAACACCGATGGGTTGATAGGGACGAACTGGAGGACCACCAATTGAAGTGTCAAGCAACTGACTTGCTACTAGTGCGGAGTCCCGAATCATCCAGGCTGGCATACGGTATCGCTCAGCTCGGGCCAGTAGTCGGTTTTCGGGATCTTGCTCAAGCAGGTTACGTTTATCTTCTCCCAGTTCCGATGACTGGCGATAAGTAGCACTCGCAACGATCTTTCGAATGAGTCCCTTGAGGTCCCAGTTGTTTTCCATCAGATCGGCGGCCAGCCAATCCAGAAGCTGTGGGTGAGTCGGCAGTTCCCCTTGAACGCCAAAATCTTCGGCCGTCCTTACCAGTCCTTTTCCCATAATGAGTCGCCAGAGGTGATTAGTGGTTACACGGGCAGTGAGAGGGTTCTCGCGATTTACAAGCCATTGTGCTAATCCTAGTCGGTTGCTCGGAGCGTCTTTCGGAAGGGTGCCTAAAACGGGAGGTACGCCCGTTCCGACTTCCTCACCTTGGGCGTCCCAGACGCCTCGTAAAAGAACGTGGCTCTTTCTAGCTTCAGGGCGTTCGGATAATACCATGACTCGTTTATCGCCGGCAGCACTCTTAAATTCGCTCAACTGTGCCTGTGCCTGAGTCAGCGGTTGTTTTACTCGTTGATACGCGACGTCGTCGATCAAAAATTGCTGAAGGAGCTCATTTCGCAGACCTGCATCGATTTTGTCCTGTGAAGTATCCAGAGATTCAGCGAGTTTCTGTAGAGGAGCTTTGTCCAGTGACCGAACTGTTTTGCCTGCACGGTCTGTTAACGAGATTCTAAAAGCTCCCAGATTATGAGATCCTTGTAGCGATCGTTGTTGAAGTTCGAGATAAATAGACTCTTCGGGGGTCAACACAAGCGGTCTTTCGAGGGCTAACACAGCTATTCGGGGTGTTTTCATATCGGAGTCGAAGGATGCCCAGCCATTACGTGGATCGTCATCCAGGATGTGAGCGACGAGTCCGTACCCGTTGTACTTGCCGCGGTCAGCTTGATGATCTGCAATCGCTTGTGCAAATTTAATATCGCGTACGGTCGACGTGGCTGTTGAGACGACCCGAAGTTTGACGTCAGTCAGGATAAAGTGTCCGGACTCACTACGAGAGAAAGCGCCGTTCGTATTCTGCTCGGCAGGCGGCACTTCAATTCTGATCCCGGTAACGCGACTTAAACCGGTCTTGCCTGTAAGCTGAAAGTCTTCATGGTGTGGGTTTTTATCATTGGTCGAGATTAGTCCATCCTCAACGACAGTAAGTTTGGTTCCAAAGGCACTGGACATGGAAGTCGGTGTAAATACTCGCCAGGCCTGATAATC
>MDSW01195063.1_pt1 | contig 24066 bp, 20 predicted proteins | sample 811171 | NCBI WGS metagenome assembly MDSW01 (sample SAMN05326641, study PRJNA326480) | marine metagenome | isolation source: seawater | place: Atlantic Ocean: North West | collected 2012 | reverse complement strand
CTGCGCGGCGCGCGCTACGCCTCGTCTTGCCGCAAAACAGCGCTTGGCGCGGACTCGTATGAAACCTCAACAGGCCCTAGCCGCTCGGGCGTGCCGTCACCCACATCGAAATGACCACTGAGACCACGGTCTGACCGGCGCTGTCTTCCAGATCGACCACGATGGGATAGTCCATCTCGTCGTGGAACACGGGCGCCGGCGACTGGGCCACGGCGGTCGCGCGGATATCGGTGCTGGCTTTGGCGACATAACGAACCTGCATCCCCTTGGGAATCCAGCGATGCGTGCTCGGCACGCTGACCTCGGCCAGCACGCCCGCCGCCGCCTCGGCCAGGTTGCACATCGCGATCGCATGGACGGTGCCGATATGGTTCTGGACCGCGCGCCGCTTGGCCATGTGCACCACGCATCGATCGCGGCTAACGATCTCGAATCGCGGTCGGATCGTGGCAAAGTAGGGGGCGCGCCAGGCCACTGCGCGCGAAAAGATCTGTCGTCCGCCGGGCAGCCGCTCGGCGCGTTTCCAGAGAGTGAGCAGATCCGTCATTATCAGGGTCTCTTGGCGATGTGATATTGACACTTTAGCCCGTCGAGACCGGATGCGGCGCCATGAGCGATGAAATCATCACGTATCTGTCGATGCACACGCCGGCCGCGCTCGCGTGGCCGGCGCGAACGCCTGCGTTTTCGCTCACCCGCCAGCAGCCGATCGATCCCGGCCAGCTGGCCGCGTTGTATCACCGCGTGGGCGCGAACTATCACTGGACCGATCGGGCGTCCTGGACGCACGCCGACTGGCATGCCCGTAGCCGCGCGCCGGGCGTGTCGCTCTGGCTGGCACGGGCAGCCGATCTCATCGGTTTCGTGGAATTGGCGGTTGATACGGCCGGCGACGTCGAGATCGCTTATTTCGGCCTGCTGCCGGCCTTCATCGGCCGCGGCTTTGGCGGCAGCGTGTTGGCCGCCGGCGTCGAACAGGCCTGGCAATGGCCGGGGGCGCGTCGGGTCTGGGTGCATACCTGTAATTTCGATCATCCCAACGCGCTGGCCAACTATCGCGCGCGCGGATTTAGCGTCGATCGCATCGAGCGCGTCAGTCATACCCCATGATCAGAAGTGCTTCGGCGGCCTCGTCGCCGGCCTGGTAGCGGTGTGCGGTATTGGCCGGGTAGCGCATGTAATCGCCGGCTCTCAGCGTGATGCGTTCGTCGTCGGGGCCGGCGGTCAGCGTGCCTGAGACCATGTAGAGATGCTCGGTGGTGGCCGAGCGGTGCGCTGACGACACGTGCTCGGCGTTCGGGCTTAGATACAGCCGATAGAGCGAGTGACGGCTGGCCGCCGGCAGTTTGGCGATATAGGTCGCCTGCATCGGGCTGTTCTCGGCCTGTGTGATCGTGCCGTCGCCGGCGCGAACGACGAATGCCGCCGGTTCGGCCGGCGCAATCAGCTCGGCGAACGGGATAACCAGTGCGTTCGCCAGAGCCCATAGCGTTTCGATGCCAGGATTTCCGCGGCTGGCTTCGAGCTGCGTCACGGTCGAGGGGGCGATGCCCGCTCGTCGCGCCAGCGCCGACGCCGACAGGCCACGGGCGCCTCGATAGACACGTAGCCGCTGGGCGATGACGCCAATCAATTCGTGACGCGCGGTAGCGGGCTCGGATGGGTTGGTCACCACAAACCTCTGAGCGTGAAATAGTGCGATGCCGATGATATCGTTTTATAGAACAAACGATTTGTTGTTTTGTCGAAATGACGTCTGTATCCGTCGGCCAGACGCTATGGCGCGAGGTTGGACCGGTCTGTGTGGCTTATGCGCTGGTCGGCCTGTCGTTCGGCGCCATCACGGTCAGCGCGGGCATACCGGGCTGGGTCGCACCGCTGATGTCCGCGACCGTTTTCGCCGGCAGCGCACAGTTTGCCGCGGTGGGCATCATGCTCGGTGGCGGCGGCGTGCTGGCTGCGATGGTCGCGGGCTGGGTCATCAACGCGCGTATGCTGGCCTACGGATTATCGATTCGGCATACGCTGGGTCGCGGAACGTGGCGGCGCCTCGTCGGCGCCCATCTGATCACCGACGTGAATACCGCGCTGGTGCTGGCAGAGCCGAAGGCCGACTCGGGCTCGGAACGCGCTCGCGCGCTGTTCTGGGGCGCGGGATTGTCGATCTTCGTGACCTGGAACGTGGCCGTGATGGTCGGGGTGTTGGTGGGCGATGGTCTAACCGATATCCACGCGCTGGGCCTGGACGCCGTGCTGCCGGCGATTCTTCTTAGCCTGATCGCCAAGCCGCTACGCGACCGTCGAACCCGCGCATGCGCGATCGGCGGCGGCGTTGTCTGTCTGGCCGGTCTATGGCTTTTGCCGCCGGGCTGGCCGGTTCTGGTCTCGCTTCTGGGCTGCGTCTGGCTATACCGGCCGCGACCGAGGGCGACGCAATGACCTGGCTCATCGTGATCGCCGGAATTGCGCTGGGTACCTACGTGGCCCGCGTGGCCGGGCCCGTGGTCGGGGCGCGATGGCGCCTGGCACCGCGGGCGGGCGAGCTGTTCGAGATTGCGCCGGTCGTATTGCTGTTCAGCGTGGCGCTCGTTGCCACGTTCAGTGGCGAAGCCGGCGCGAGCATCGGGGTAGCCCCGAGTCGTCTGGCCGGCGTGTTGGTGGGCGCTTGGCTTGCCTGGCGCGGGCAGGGTATGGCTGTCGTCGTGATTGCGGCGGCCGCGACCACGGCGTTCCTGCGCGGGGTGCTCGGCGCCTGAACCGGCTGCGCAGACCCACGGCTCGGGCCCGGGCGGCAGGGGGTGGCGGCCTAGTCAATTTGTCGGTCTTGCAAAGTGCGCCTAACTGGGCGTGATTCGGGCCGGGGCGTGCCGATACGCCGACAGACGGGCGCTTGGCGCGCGCATTTTTTATTGTGGCGACCCATAGTTGGCTCACGCCGTGATCGGCCCGCATTGAGCCGGCCACGTCTTTCATGCTTTATGACAGAGCTGCGAGCGATGCGCTCGCGGGGGAGACTCAACGACAAACGAGGCCGGGCATCCGTCGAGCTAGAGGGGATGGCATCGGTCATCGGAGCAAGGAAGACACTCTATGACGTCGACGCTGATGTCGCTGCTGGCGTTCACGCCGCTGATACTAGCCGCTATTTTGTTGATCGGTTTCCGACTGGCCGCGCGTACGGCCATGCCGATCGTCTATCTGTATACCGTGTTGCTCGCGCTTCTGGCCTGGCAGATGCCGTTCGTGCGCGTCGTGGCCTCCTCGCTGCAGGGGCTCATGCTCACGATCTCGATCCTGTGGATCATCTTCGGCGCGATTCTACTGCTCAACACGCTCAAGCATTCGGGCGGGATCTCGGCCATACGCAACGGTTTTTCGGGTATCACGGATGACCGTCGTATACAGGTGGTGATCGCAGCGTGGCTGTTTGGTTGTTTCATTGAGGGGGCATCGGGCTTCGGCACCACGGCCGCGGTGGCCTCGCCGCTGCTGGTGGCGCTGGGTTTTCCGGCGCTACCGGCCGTGGTCATGGGGCTGATGGTTCAGTCCACGCCGGTCTCGTTTGGCGCGGTGGGCACGCCCATCATCGTCGGGGTCACCGGCGGCGTCCATCAGTCGTCGATTGCGACCGATCTGGTGGCCCAAGGCGCAAGCTGGGCCGAGTATCTGCAGCTTGTGACTTCAGAAGTCGCCATCATCCACGCGATCTGCGGCGTGACCATGCCGTTCATTCTGGTCACGATCCTGACGCGTTTCTTCGGCACCGATAAGAAATGGACCCATGGTCTGGCGGTGTTGCCTTTCTGTCTGTTCGGCGGGCTGGCCTTTGCCGTGCCGTTTGCGCTGTCGGGAATTCTGCTGGGGCCGTCGTTTCCCTCGATGATTGGCGCGCTGGTGGGGCTGGCCATCGTCGTGCCGGCCGCCCGGCGCGGGTTTCTCATGCCGAAGAAGAGCTGGCAGTTCGCCCCGGCCGAGCAGTGGCCGTCGGAGTGGATGGGCTCGATGGAGATCAAGTTCGAAGACGTGGCCGGCCGCGCGCCCATGTCCACGCTGATGGGATGGGTGCCCTACGGGCTGTTGGCGGTGCTGCTGGTCATCTCGCGCATGGTGCCGCCGGTGCAGGAGGCGCTGAAGTCGGTGGCGCTTTCCTGGAACAATATTCTGGGTGAGACGGGTATCTCAGGCTCCATCGAGCCGCTGTATCTGCCGGGCGGCATCATCGTGATCGCGGTGCTTTTGACTATCGGTATCCATCGCATGCGCTTATCGGCCGCCCGACAAGCGTTTTCCGAATCCACGCAGACAATTCTCGGCGCGGGCTTCGTGCTGGTCTTCACCATTCCCATGGTGCGTGTGTTGATCAACTCGGGGGTCAACGGCGCGGATCTGGTCTCCATGCCGGTGGCCATGGCGCAGTTCGTGGCTGACGGCGTGGGCGACATCTACCCGCTATTCGCACCGGCTGTCGGCGCACTCGGGGCCTTCATCGCAGGCTCGAACACCGTGTCGAACCTCATGCTGGCCGATTTCCAGTTCAACATTGCCGAAGCGCTGGGGCTGTCGACCGCCTTTATGGTCGCGCTTCAAGCCGTCGGCTCGGCCGCCGGCAACATGATCGCGATCCACAATGTGGTGGCGGCATCAGCCACCGTGGGCCTGCTCGGCCGGGAAGGCACGACGTTGCGCAAGACCATTCTGCCGACGCTCTACTACTGCCTGCTGGCGGGCATCATCGGGCTGATCGGCTTCTATCTGTTGGGCGTCAGTGACCCACTCTTGAGCGGCGCCTGAGCACCGACCGGGCATCGTCAAAGCACGATGTCCGGGTTATGTTGTGTCACCGATTTCATCCAGAGATAAAGGATTGTCATGCAACAGAAAGCTGTACTGGGGCTCGCCGAGGTCAACCGGATTCTGGACGCGGCGCAGGCTGAAGCCGAGGGCCAGGGCTGGAACGTGGCTATCGCCGTGGTCGACGACGGCGGCCATCCCTTGGCGCTGCGCCGGCTGGACGACTGTGCACCGATGGGTAGCTATATCGCGACAGAAAAAGCCCGCTCGGCCGCCTTGGGGCGCAAGGAAACCCAGGTGTTTGAGGAGATGATCAACAACGGGCGTAACGCGTTTCTCTCGGCGCCGGTGCTTCAGGGCACCATGACCGGCGGCGTGCCCGTGGTGGTCGACGGACAGGTCGTGGGCGCGGTTGGCGTGTCCGGCGTCAAGCCCGATCAGGATGCTCAGACGGCCAAGGCCGGCGTCGCGGCCATCGGCTGACTGCCCATCGGGCGATCTGATGAAGCCGAACGTCTGTCGACGTTCGGCTTTTTTATGGGCAGCCGCAGACCGGGGAGCGCACGATCAACCGTGTGGGCCGTATTCGCCAGCCACGATGCGCTCCAGGCCGTCGTAGAGATCGGCCTCTGCGTGCATGCTACGCAGAATCCAGTACAGCCCGGACAGGGTACGCAGCACAAAGACCATATCCGGGGCAGCGCGGAAATAACGCCAGTATTTCATCGACCGGCCGATCTCCGATCGGATCGAGCTGATCAGCGCGTCGCGCTCGAAGACGTAAGGCCGCTCGGCCTTGAGCGGGTCGATCGCCGAGGCGGCATGACGGGCATAGATCTTGGTATAGACCTCATGATCTTCCGCCCAGCGGCCGAACGGTACGGCGCCAATGGCTTCCATATGTTGGTGAACGCCTTGCCAGTCGGACTCGAACGCCCGCTCCAGCAGGCCGCGCAAGGCGATACGCGTGTCGTGATCCAGATATTTCACGCAGCCGAAATCATACAGCGCGATGGTGCCGCGCTCGGTGACGCCGTAGTTGCCCGGGTGCGGATCGGCGTGTAGCGCGCCGAGCTCGAAGATCTGGCGGTTGATGGCCTCAATCATCACGCGGCCCAGCGCCGGATCGGCTTCTTCGATCGGACGTGAGTCCAGGCGGGTGCTCACGAAGATCGCCTCGTTGCAAAGCGGGCGAACGGCCTCGGGCAGCTCAAAGCCTTCGAGGTTGAGCTGGCGCAGCGTGTCCAGATTGGCCAGCTCGCGGCGATAGTCGGTTTCTTCAACGAACCGATCCCGTAGCTCACCCAGAATGCTGTCCAGATCGGTGCCGCCGACCGGTAGCATGCGTGACCACTTCAGAAGCCGCGCCAGATTGGCTACGTCAGCGTCGATGGAATCGGCCACCCCCGGATAACGGATCTTGATGACGACCTCGCGCCCGTCGGTCAGCCGTGCGGCATGCACCTGACCGATCGAGTCCGCGGCCATTGCGGCCTCGTCGATCTCAGCGATCATGCCGCGTTCTTCGTCGGTCCAATAGGCGTTAAGGACCGGTTCCAGGCGCGAGAATTCCCAGGGCTCGGCGTCGCGCTGCAGGCGCACCAGCTGCTCGGTGATCTGCGGCGGCAGTACGTCCTCGTACTGGGAGGCGATCTGGCCCAGTTTCATGGCCGCACCTTTCATCCCGCCCAGCGTGTCGTACCAGTCCTGGCCGGTCTTCTGCCAGCTCTTGGCCCGGTCATAGCCCGGCATGGAGCGCAGGGCCCCGCGCGACAGGGTACGTATACCGGCGCCGATCAGCCGGCGCCGACGCGATTTCGGATCCGTGTTGTCGGAGTTATCGGAGGCCATGGACGTCGATACCTGTCTTGTTGCGAAGCCAGCCGTAAAGACTCTGTGCCTCGGAGGGCTTGACCGCCGTGCCGGGCAGCAGCGCGGTAGGCCGAGGCGTACGATCAAAGACGAACGCGCCGTTCAGCGCTGCGGCTCGCCGAGCCGAGCCCAGCCAGACAGCGGTGTCTGCGCCCATACGCGTATCGCGCAAAATCGGGCGCAGCAGTAGATGAAAGCGCGGTAGCGCATCGGCCACGCCGGGGGTGTCGACCCAGCCGGGATGCATGGCGTTAAAGACCACGCCCTCATCGCCATAGCGGCGATACCAATGATGGCTGAGTGCGACCAGTGCGCGCTTGGTGCGCGCGTACGCCGCCAGGCCGCTATAGTCGGCCGGCTTGGGCTCGAGCGCGGTACGGTCCAGGCCCTTGGCATACATGCCGCCGCTGGACATGTTGACCACGCGGCCCTGAGCGGCCACAAGTGCGGCCATCACGGTTTCGGTGAGTACGAACGGCGCGATGAGATTGATGGCCAGGGTCTGTTCGAACCCATCGTCGGTTTCGCCGTAGGCGTCGAATAGCGCGCCGGCGTTGTTGACCAGTACGTCCAGGCGCGGGGCGCGACGCGCGATGTCACGGCCGGCCGACTGCGCGCCTGCGACGCTCGCCAGGTCGATCTCCACGGTCTCGACCTTGGACGGGTCGCAGCCGGCAAAGCCGCGCACGTGCTCGGCGGCCGCGGCCAGGCGTTCGGCGTTGCGACCGATCAACAATACGCGTGCACCCAGGCGGGCATATTCGGCTGCGATGGTGCGACCGATGCCGCCGGTGGCACCGGTGACGGCGACGTTGGCTTCGTCCATGAATTCGGCGTGCGAGCGATCACGCATGGCGAAGTAGCCGCGGTCGGTATACAGCGCTTCGCCGGGCAGCAGTGTTCGATCGGCCAGATAGCTCGCCCAGCCTTGGCGCGGTGTGGTGGTTTTGACCGTCAGCGCGTCGATCAGTCCGCGCATGGCCTGGGCGGTCATACGTTTAATGGCCGGCCGGGCAAAGCGCGCCGCACGCGCCAGCGGGCCGCGCAACGAGAACTCGCCCGTGTAGTCGATGACGGTGCCGGCCTCATCGGCGCTGGGACGCAGCGTCAGCGTTTCCCGGGTCTTGATGCCAGCACCGCGGCCGGTCAGCTCTAGGCGCTCACCGGGCGCTACCCCGTCGAGGCGATAGCGCAGGGTCTTGCGCTTGGGCCCGATCGAAACGATAACGCGAAACTCGGTGCCCGGGCCGGGTGCGCCGGGCGTGAGTTTTTCGGCGCGATAGACCGCCGGGTCCCACTGCTCGCAGGTCGAGAAATCAACCAGATAGCGATAGCAGTCCGCTGTTGATCGCGGGGCGGTGCCGCGGCGCTCTGTAGTTATCGTCGTCATATCGATCAATACGACAAGGGTCGAACAGTATTGCAGTGTGTTGACCTCGTGTCGCGGTATCAAGTTCAGCCACGTGCGCGCGGCGACCGGCTGAGTCGCAGCCGCGAATATGCGACATTGCGCCCATGAACGTATTCGATCGGATCTATGCGCTGCACAAGCAGCTGGCCGGCGCGCGGCGGCCGATTCCCAAGGCCACGCTCGAGGCTCGCATGGAATGTTCGCCGGCTACGGTCAAACGACTGATCCGGGACATGCGGCTCTATCTGGATGCGCCGATCGAGTATGACCGCGAATACAACGGCTACTACTATGCCCGCCAGGACGGCGAGCGCTTCGAGCTGCCGGGGCTGTGGTTTTCCGCCGGCGAGCTGATCTCGTTGCTGGCGTTGGACCAGCTGCTTGAGTCGGTCCAGCCGGGTCTGCTGTCGCACGACCTGGCCCCCGTGCGTCGACGGGTGGAGCGTATTCTGGATAGCCGCGCGATGGGTGCCGGTGAGCTATCGCAGCGTACGCGCGTGCTACGTGCGACTGCGCGTGCGCCGGGGCCGGCTTTTGGCGAGGTCGCCAGCGGGTTGGCGCTGCGTCGTCGTCTGCGCATCGACTATCACGGTCGCGCACGCGATACGCAGACGACGCGCGATGTATCGCCCCAGCGGCTGGTCTATTATCGCGACAACTGGTATCTCGACGCCTGGTGCCACCGCGCCGAGGGCTTGCGCAGCTTTTCGCTCGACCGGATCAAAACCGCCCAGATTCTCGAGGCGGGCGCGAACGACATGACGCCGGACGATCTCGATGCGGCGCTGGGCGCGGGCTACGGTATTTTCTCGGGCCCCGCGCACGCGACCGCCGTTGTCCGGTTTTCAGCCCGCGCGGCGCGCTGGGTGGCCGACGAACAATGGCACCCGGAGCAGGCCGGGGCGTTTCTGGCCGACGGGCGCTACGAGTTGCGTCTGCCCTATGCCGCCGCCGAAGAACTGTTGCGTGATGTATTGGCTTTCGGCCCGGAGGCCGAAGTGGTGGCTCCCGAGGCGCTGCGCGCGGCCATCGCCGAGCGCCTGCATGACGCCGCCCAACTCTATAAATTGTAAATTCATACAGCTCTGGGTCGTTATCTGACCCACCCCCGGGCGCATCCTGTGTTCACACGATCAATACCCCGTGTCAACGCAGGAGTCTTGTCATGACCTATTCGATCCAACAGATTCGTTTGCCCTTCGGCGAGACGCATGTTGCCGATCTGCACGCTGCCAACCGCGCGCTGCGCGAGCGACTGACACACGCCCTGGCCATCGAGTACGACTGGCGCTATCACGACGGTCCAGAATGGGCAGCGCGGTATTGGTGCACCATCGCCGACGCGAGCCCGGCCGATACGATCGGCCAGACGGGCAGCCGGCCGCTGCATCACTTGCTGGCGCGCTTCGACTGGCCGCGGCTGTCGCAGGCCGAGACCGACGACGTGCGCACGATCTTTCGCAGCCTGCTTGGTTTGGTACATCCGGAAGCGGCCCCCAGCGGCTATCTCACCATTGGCGACGGCCTGTGGCAGCGCATCCTGCGCGCGTTTCGGGCCGGCGACCGGGCCGCGCTCGTCACCGCCTGGTCCGAGACACGCACGCTGATCCGCCCCGCGCGCGGGCCAGAGGATCGTCTCGGCCTGCAGCGCGAGCATGATCGTTTGGCCCGGGTGGCCGAGGCCGCCGATGCCCGTCTTCTGGCCATGAGCCAGAGTTTTCCGTTCAACATGCGCCAACGCCTGTCCGCGCCGGCGCGCCCGGCCAGCGCCCGCCACGCCGGGCGCAACACGGCGCCGGGCACGGTGGCTCGGGCGGACAGTGCCCGGCAGGCTGTCGTATCGTGAGTCGATGACCACGGATGACCAACATACAGAGGCAGACCGGGCACGGGTTCAGGCCGCGGTGGCCGACTGGATTAGCCGAGCGCGCGAGATTACCGGCGCCAGCGCCCGTCGCTTACCGGTGCCCGAGGTGCGCTTTGACCTGCGCGGGCGTTCGGCCGGGCAGGCGGTCTATGCCAAGCGCAGCCGACGGTGTCATATTCGAATCAACACTGAGCTTCTAGCGGCGTATCCAAGCGATATGCTGGCCGTTACGGTGCCGCACGAAGTGGCCCACGTCGCTATTTATCGGCTCTATGGCATGCGCGCCAAGCCGCACGGCGCCGAGTGGAAATCGTTGATGGCGGCGTTCGGCGTCGATGCCTCGGCCTGTCACAACATGACCACCACACCGACGCGTCGCTTGGCGCGGTTTCGTTATCGCTGTGGCTGTGCGGAGCCGGCTTGGCTGACCAGTATTCGCCACAAGCGTGTTCTTGCCGGAACCCGTTATTGCTGTCGGCGCTGTCATCAAACGCTGGTCGCGGATACGGGCGAATCTTTGAGCGGCTAAGCCGCTGATCAAGCCGGCTGGCGTCCAGCCCAATCGCGGGCGAATTGTTCGGCCGTGCGCCCGCTACGATTGCCCCGGGCCAGCGCCCATTGCAGGGCGGCGCGTTCCCAAGGTGCGTTGTCACCGACCACCGCCGGGCAGCCGAGTGCCGCCAAGTGACCGGCCGCGATCTCCAGATAGCGGGTCTGATCGAACGGGTAGAAGGACAGCCACAGGCCAAACCGCTCGGACAGGGAAATTTTCTCCTCGACCGCTTCGCCGTGGTGGATTTCACCGCTGGCGGCATCGACTGTCTTGCTGGCTTGGTTGTCGGCCTGATACTCGGGCAACAAATGCCGCCGATTGGAGGTGGCATAAATCAGCACATTATCCGGCGCGCCGACCAGCGAGCCGTCGAGGACGGCCTTCAAGGCTTTGTAGCGCCCGTCGCCGGCTTCGAACGACAAATCGTCGGCGAACACGATGAAGCGCTCGCGCCGACCGGCCAGCCGGGCGACGAGATCGGGCAGATCCACCAGCCGATGAGCCGGCACTTCCACCACCCGCAGGCCGTCCTCGGCAAACGTCGCCAGCAGCGCTCGAATCAACGAGGATTTGCCGGTCCCGCGTGCGCCCCAGAGCAGGGCATTGTTGGCCGGCCGGCCGGCAAGAAACTGCCGGGTATTGGCCACGAGCTTGTCTTTCTGGGTGTCGATGCCCTGTAGCGTGGCAAGCGGCATGAGACGCGGCTCGGGAATAGGTTGCAGCTGACCGTCGTCGCGCCATCTGTAGGCCAGTGCGGCATCGCCAGATTCAGATGAGTCGCTCTCGGCCGGCTGCTCGCGGGCGTCTATCGCATCGGCCAGACGCGTGAGCTGGTCGGCGATGCGCTCCAGAGTTTCTTGGTTCATACACAAACTATATCGAAGGGCGACGACAAGGCCCAGACATAAATGAGCCCGCGGGAGTGCAACCACCGCGGGCTCGGGACCGAAAATGCTGCCTCAATCAGGTCGAGCCGGGCGTGTTGCTGGCCTCGGCTGCCCATTGCTGCAAGGCATCGTTGAAGCTTGCCAGCGAAGGCGGTACCGGCCGGTCGGCCAGCAGAATACGCGACGGATCGGCGCTTTCGCCGTAGAGCGCGGTATTGGCGCGACTGTCGGCCGACAGCGTGCCGCCCTGCAGATTCAAACCGGCATACAGCCCGCCGGTGCTCTGGCTGTAGATATAAACCGGCGAGGCAGCGCGGGCGCCGACACGTCGATCCCAGCCCGCCGGGCCGGCGGTCGCGCTGGCGGTCCCATTTAAAGCGAACTCGCCGTCCAGAACCTGGCGAACGGCTTTCTCGGTCTGAAACAGCATAATCACGTTAGCCGTCTGGGCGCCGGCCTGCAGGCCAAGACTACCCGCCGTCAGGCCATAAGCCGCCGGTGGCGCCTTGGCGAAATCGCCCGAGCGGTCGCGGCACGAGACAAAGCCCTTACCGTGAGTGCCGCCGACCACCAGGCCGGCCTTCGTCACGTTTGGCAGCACGGCGACACAACGGGCGTTACGGATCAGATCGCGCGGGATCCGCTGGTTGTTCGGTCGTTCCTGCTGCGTGGCCAAGACCCGTGCCGCGTCGGCCGCACGATCGCGTTGCTTGTCCAGAATCTCGGTCTTCTGTGATGCACTCATCGAGCCCGAGCTGGCACAGCCGGCCAGGACCAGCGCGCCGGCGGCGACGACGCCAAGCGTTGCTTGAGACATCAGACGCATACTCTCTTGGTTGGTTGTATAGCGCAGCAGTGTGAATACGAACGCTGCTCTTGGCTATACCGAACTTTTCGGACATAAAAAAAGCCCTGCCTGAGCAGGGCTTTACCGATACGGCCGGAGAGGCCGATCAGGCCAGCTTGCGATGCTTGGCCTTGGCCGAACCCTCGGCAGCGCTGCCGAGGCGACGTTTCCGATCGGCCTCAAAGTCTTGATAGTTGCCTTCAATGAATACGACATCGTCGTCTTCGAAGGCCAGGATATGGGTCGCGATACGATCCAAGAACCAGCGATCGTGCGAAATCACCAGTACCGCCCCCGGAAACTCCAGCAGGGCTTCCTCAAGCGCGCGCAGGGTTTCGACGTCCAGATCGTTCGTGGGCTCGTCCAGCAGCAGGGTATTGCCGCCTTTCTGCAACAGCTTGGCCAGCTGCAGGCGATTGCGCTCGCCGCCCGAAAGTTCGGAGACGCGTTTCTGCTGATCGCCGCCCTTGAAGTTGAAGCGCCCGATATAGGCCCTGGACGAGACCTCATAGTTGCCGATCTGCAGGATATCCTGCCCGTTCGAGACTTCTTCCCATACGGTCTTGTCGGAATCCAGCTCCTCGCGCGACTGCGTGACATAGGCCAGATCGACCGTATCGCCCACACGGATCTCGCCGGAGTCCGGTTCTTCCTCGCCGTTCAACATGCGGAACAACGTGGTCTTGCCGGCGCCGTTGGGCCCGATGATGCCGACGATGGCGCCCTGGGGCACTTTGAGCGAGACATCTTCGTAGAGCGTGCGATCGCCGTAGGACTTGGTCACGTCGTTCATCTCGAACACGAGATCGCCGAGGCGCGGGCCCGGCGGGATGTAGATCTCGTTGGTTTCCGAGCGTTTCTGATACTCCTTGGACTGGAGCTCCTCGAACTGCTTCAGACGGGCCTTGGACTTGGACTGACGTCCCTTGGCGTTGGAGCGTACCCACTCCAGCTCCGACTTGATGGCCTTCTTGTGGGCGTCTTCGGACTTGGCCTCCTGTTCCAGGCGTTTTTCTTTCTGCTCTAGCCAGGAGCTGTAGTTGCCTTCCCAGGGAATACCGTGACCGCGGTCCAGCTCGAGAATCCAGCCGGCCACGTTGTCCAAGAAATAGCGATCGTGAGTGACCGCCACCACGGTGCCCGGGAAATCCTTCAAGAACCGCTCAAGCCAGGATACGGATTCCGCGTCCAGATGGTTGGTCGGCTCGTCCAGCAGCAGCATGTCGGGCTTGGATAGCAGCAGCCGACAGAGGGCGACGCGACGACGCTCGCCACCGGACAGCTTGGACACATCCGCGTCCCAGGCGGGCAGGTTGAGGGCTTCGCCGGCGCGATCCAGCGTGTTGTTGATATCCCAGCCGTCGGCGGCGTCGATGGCTTCCTGGAGCTCGGCCTGCTCGGCCAGCAGCGCCTCGAAGTCGGCATCCGGCTGAGCGAAGGCTTCGCTGATCTCGTTGAAGCGCGTGAGCTTGTCGGCCAGATCGCCCAGGCCTTCCATCACGTTGCCGCGCACGTCTTTATCGGTATCCAGCTCCGGCTCCTGGGGCAGGTAACCGATGTTAATACCGGGCATCGGGCGGGCTTCGCCCTCTATTTCGGTGTCGATGCCGGCCATGATGCGTAGCAGCGTGGACTTGCCGGCGCCGTTATAGCCCAGCACACCGATCTTGGCACCGGGATAGAACGAGAGATAGATATCCCGAAGGATATGTTTTTTCGGCGGGACAACCTTGCCCACGCCGTTCATGGTGTAGATGTATTGAGCCATAACGATGCGCGCAGCTTGAAATACGGTGCGCAATTCTAGACCAAACCCGAACCGGCAACATCCTGGAACGAGCCGGGGCGGTGCTAAGTATATAACCAATCAATATTGAAAGCGCTTATGTAAATAACTTTCAAGCGTTTAGAATACGCGGCAATCAAGACCGATCCCGCGGTCGCGGTTTGCGACGAGGAGCTTCGCTATGAACGTCGATATTGAAAACGCCAACCAGGAACTGGCCGGCAAACATCCCCAGGAAATCGTCAACTGGGCCGTCGGGCTGGGCGGCAAGCCGATCGTAACCACGAACTTCGGCCCGTACGAAGCCGTGATCCTGCATCTGGCCGTACAGGCCAAGCCGGACATCGACGTTGTCTGGATCGACTCGGGCTATGCCACGCGCAAGACCTATCTGTTCGCCGAAAAACTGATCACGGACTACAACCTGAATCTGACGGTGTTTAATCCGTTGATGTCGGCGGCTCGCCGCGACGCACTGATGGGCATCCCCGACGTCGATGATCCGCAGCACGAAGAGTTCACCAATCAGGTGAAACTCGAGCCGTTCGGCCGGGCCATGCGCGAGATGGCGCCGGACGTCTGGCTGACCGCCGTGCGTCGCGATCAGACCGCGTTTCGTCAGGGCATGAATATCGTGTCGCAGGACAAGCCGGGTGCGGTAGTCAAGGTGGCCCCGGTACTCGAGTGGACCGCCGACGACATGGATACGTATCTGGCCGAGCACGGCCTGCCTAACGAGACCAATTATTACGATCCGACCAAAGTGTTGGGCAACCGCGAGTGCGGGCTGCATAACCGCTTTACGGCGTAGAGTCTGTCTACGGGCTCGAATCACCCGGCCGGGCCAGATAATCAAGCGTACGAGCTGAGCTCGTGCGCTTTTTTATGGGCAGCCGTCCCGTGGAGCCCGCCGGCGGGCGTAGGTCTAAAACACCGGCGAAGACAGCGCCGGCCCGTTGGGTAATGGGTCCGGCCGGTTTAGTCCGTGGGCCGGGGCCACCGCGAACGTCGGCTCGGTGACGCGCCGGTCGCTCATCCAGCGCAAAATATCGAAATACGCCCGAATATTACTGACGTAGGCCATTGCCGCCTCGCCGTTGGCCGGCCCGTAGCGCAGCAAGTCGGCGTAGCGAGCGCGGTCGAGGTCGGGCAGTGCATCCACGAGATTCACCCAGATATCGGGATCGCGTCCGGCGCCAATCAACAGGCGCCGCGCATCGAGCACGTGACCTAGGCCGATGTTGTAGGCGGCCAGTGCGTACCACATACGATCCGGGCGTTTGATGGAAGCCGGCAGGCGGTCCATGAGCTGAAGCAGATAGCGGGTGCCGCCATCGATTGACTGCTGTGGATTGCGCCGATTGTCTACGGCCATGCGCGCCGCGGTGGACTCGGTCAGCATCATCATGCCGCGTACGTCCGTGGGGCTGCGCGCTGCAGGGTCCCAGCGCGATTCTTGATAGCCGATGGCTGCCAGCAGCCGCCAGTCGATCCCGTACCGGCGGGCGGCCTGCTTGAAGTAAGGCCGCCACCGGGCCAGCCGCGCCTCGACCTGTCGAGCGAACTCGGCGCCGCCGACAAAGCCAAGACGTGAGGCGTGGCCGAAATAGCGCTCGTCCAGGCGGGCCAAATGTCCGCGGTTTTTCGCATTCTGCAAGAAGGCGATGGCCCGGTCGTACAACCCGTCGGCGCCGCGGCGCGCGTCGTGGTACGACAGCGCCCAGGCCAGCCGGCGCTCACGCTCGGCCAGCTCGAAAGCCACGCGTAGGCTAGGGTGATAGCGCTGATTCATCGCCACGAGATTGACCGGTGCGATCGTGGCTTGGAGCTCACCGGTGGCGACCCCGGCCATAACACCTTCGATATCCGTCCGCGCGGCACGGGTGAAGGCCAGATCCGGAAAGCGCCGGCGCAGCCAGTCGCCGATGGCGGTATCGCCGGCCAATGTCAACCGGCCGGACAGGTCAGCCAAGCGTTCGGGACGCTGTTCGTAGCGCTTGTAAACAACGGCCAGCGGCGTGACATCGTAGATCGGCGTGAAACGCACACGCCGCCGCCGGGCTTCGTTGACGGCAACGCCTACGCCGAGTTGGGCTCGACCGCGAGCCACGGCGGCCAGCACGCTGTCGCGATCGGCGACCGTGATGATCTCGAGCCGGGCGCCCAGCGTATCGGCAAAGGCGCGCACCAGGTCATATTCGTAGCCGCGCTCACGTTCCGGGCCCTTGTAATAGGTATCCACAGCGCTGACGGTCGCGACCCGCAGTACGCCGGTAGCCGCGACCTGAGCCAGGCCGGACGGTCGGCGTTGACAGGTCGTCAGGCCGGCGACGGTCAACACCAAGGCCGCGCCAAACAGCGCTCGCCAAAGGTGTGTGTGCCGGGTTGTGGAATACCAAAAATTAATCGGTTTCGCCTATTGGGTCCAAGCCAGGTTTCGTTTAAGATACGCGACTTCGCTGACGCAGGCAGCCTGCCTCGGCGGATTGCGACGGAGAGGTACCGAAGCGGTCATAACGGCACCGACTCGAAATCGGTTGGGGGCGAGAGCCCCACGTGGGTTCGAATCCCACCCTCTCCGCCATTATCGTTTCTTTCGCGGTCTCGCTCTCATCGCCTATGGCCGACGCCGATTCCAAGCATCGTCTGTATCGCGTGTCGTTTCATAACCAGGGCGAGGTCTATGAGATTTATGCGCGCCAGATTGCCCAAGGCGCGTTATTCGGTTTCGTAGAAATCGAAGAGCTCGTGTTCCACGAGCACACCACGGTGCTGATCGACCCGGCCGAGGAAAAGCTCGCCGACGAGTTTTCCGGGGTCAAACGCAGCTTCATCCCCATGCATGCGATCATCCGGATCGATGAGGTCGAGCGCCGGGGCACGGCCAAGGTCAAGAGCACTGATACCGGTGGCCAATCCAAGGTACGCCCGTTTCCGGTCTATACCCGCGGCCCCGGTGGGCCCGGTGGCTCGAGCGGCCAGGGGTCGTGACCGCCTCCAATATGTCGTTCGCGCTGCTGGGCAGCGGCAGTAAAGGCAACGCGTTGGTGGTGCAGTGTGGTGCCACACGGCTTCTGATCGATTGCGGTTTTTCGGCCCGCGAGATCGAACGGCGTCTGGCGCGTCTGGATCTGGCCCCGGCCGATATCGATGCGATCGTGATCACCCACGAGCATGACGATCACTGGAAGGGCGTGTCGCGTTTTTCACGCGCGCACGGCCTTCCGGTCTGGCTGACACCGGGCACGCGGGTGGCCAAGGACGGTGATGCGCTGGCGGCCATCGAGCTGTACTCCCCGCACGAGCCGTTCGCGATCGGCGATTTGGAACTGTTTCCTTATCCAGTGCCGCACGATGCCCGCGAGCCGGCCCAGCTGGTGATCGGCAACGGCGACAAGCGGCTCGGCGTGTTATCGGATATCGGCACCGTCACGCCGCACGTGCGCACCATGATCGATGCCTGCGACGGGTTGATCATCGAGTCCAACCATGATCCCGACCTGCTGGCCAGCGGGCCGTATCCGCCGGCACTCAAGGCGCGCGTGGCCGGTCGGCTCGGTCATCTGAGTAACGCCCAGGCGGCCGCGCTGCTTACTGAGATTGATACCCGCGCGCTGCAGCATGTGGTGGTCGCGCATCTATCCGAATCCAACAATCGCCCGGAACTGGCCCAGAGCGCGCTCGCCGAAGCGCTGGCCTGCAGCCTCGACTGGGTACATGTCGCACACCAACGCGAGGGGCTGGCGTGGCGTACTCTGAGCAATCGATGACCCAACCTGTGATCTTTGCCGGCGAGCCGGCCCTGGCGGATTTCGAACGCGAGCGGGCCGCCGCCGGTCTGCAGGCGGCCGGCTTGTCCGTAGGCGAGCTGACCGCGCAGGTGATCTACATCGCCGCGTTCGAGGCCGCGGCAGACCAAAGCACGACGGAGCGGCTACAAGACGTGCTGGGCGTCGACGGCCAGGCGCCCGAGGCCAGCGGCGTGCTCGTGCTGCCGCGTCTGGGTACGGTCTCGGCCTGGTCGACCAAGGCCGAGGATATCGCCCGAAACGCCGGGGTGACCGGTCTGTCCCGTCTGGACCGGGCCGTGGTGTATCGCTTCGACGGGGCCGTGCCGGATCGCGGGGCACTTGCCACCAGCGGCGTGCTCCACGATGCGATGACCGAAACCCTGACCGACGACTGGTCGCTGCTGGACACGGTCTTTGCCGTGCCCGCCGCGCGCCGGCTGCGCCGGGTGCCTCTGGCCGCGCAGGGCGTGGCCGCGCTGCAAGCGGCCAACCGCGACTGGGGCCTGGCCCTGGACGAGGGCGAGATCGACTACCTGGCCGAGCAATACACCGCGCTGGAGCGTGACCCCACCGACGTCGAGCTGATGATGTTCGGCCAGATCAACTCCGAGCACTGTCGGCACAAGATCTTCAACGCCGAGTTCAACCTGGACGGCGTGGCCCAGACAGCCTCGCTGTTCGACATGATCCGGGCCACGTACCGCGCCGCGCCCGAGGGCGTGTTGTCGGCGTATCGCGATAACGCGGCCGTGGTTGAGGGCCCGCTGGCCACACGGCTGGCCGTGGATACCAGCCGCGTGTATCGCCTGGCCGAAGAGCCGGTCCATCTGTTGATGAAGGTCGAGACCCACAACCATCCCACGGCCATCGCCCCGTCACCCGGTGCCGCCACGGGCGCCGGCGGCGAGATCCGCGACGAAGCCGCCACCGGCCGCGGCGGCAAGCCCAAGGCCGGCCTGACCGGGTTCTCGGTGGCCGATCTGCGGATTCCGGGGCATATCCAGCCCTGGGAGACCGACGCCGATGCGCCGGATCACCTGGCGAGCGCCCTGGACATCATGCTCGAGGCGCCCATCGGGGCCGCCCGCTATAACAACGAGTTTGGCCGATGCGCGCTGGGCGGCTATTTCAGAAGCTTCCAGCACGAAGAGCCGGCCACCGGGCTGCGCGGCTATCACAAGCCCATCATGATCGCCGGCGGCATGGGCAACGTCCGCCCCGGCCACGTCGAAAAACAAGTGGTGCCGGTCGAGGCTTGTCTGATCGTGCTGGGCGGGCCGGCCATGCTGATCGGCCTGGGCGGCGGGGCGGCCTCGTCCATGGCCAGCGGCGCGGATTCCGCCGAGCTCGATTTTGCCTCGGTCCAGCGCGCCAACCCCGAGATGCAGCGACGGGCCCAGGAAGTCATCGAGGGCTGTATCGCGCTGGGTGAAGACAATCCCATCGCCTCGATTCACGATGTCGGCGCGGGCGGTCTATCCAACGCGCTGCCCGAAATCATCGACGAAGACGATCGTGGCGGCTCGGTGCGCCTACGCGATATCCAGTCGGCCGATCCCAGCTTGTCGCCGATGGAAATCTGGTCCAACGAGAGCCAGGAACGCTACGTCATCGCGATCGCGGCTGAGGCGCTGCCCACGTTTGAAACACTGGCCGCGCGCGAGCGCTGTCCGTATGCCGTTGTGGGCCGGGCGACCGCCGATGCACGCCTGGTGGTCGAGGACTGCGAGGCCGCAAGCGCCGAAGACGCCCGCCCGGTCGATATGCCCATGTCGGTGCTGCTCGGCCGTACGCCGCGCATGACGCGCGATGCTGCACATAGCTCGGCGCGCCCGGCCGCCTTCGAGCATCAAGAAATCGATCTGGCCGAAGCGTTCGACCGGGTCCTCGGCCTGCCCAGCGTGGCCAGCAAATCGTTTCTGATCACCATCGGCGATCGCAGTGTAGGCGGCATGACCGCGCGCGACCAGATGGTCGGGCCCTGGCAGGTGCCGGTGGCCGATGTCGCCGTGACCACCACGGCGTTCACCGGCGACACCGGTGAGGCGATGGCCATGGGCGAGCGCGCGCCGATCGCGTTGATCGACGCGCCGGCGTCCGGACGCATGGCCGTGGGCGAGGCGATCACCAACATCGCGGCCGCCCGCATCGCCGGCCTGCGCGATATTCGCCTCTCGGCCAACTGGATGGCCGCCTGCGGCAGCGCCGACGAAGACGCTCGTCTTTACGACACGGTGCGCGCGGTAGGGGCCGAGCTTTGCGCCGAGCTCGGCCTGGCGATCCCGGTGGGCAAGGACTCCCTGTCCATGCGGGCCAGCTGGTCCGGGCCGGCGGGCGAGCGCACGAGTGCGGCCCCCGTGTCGTTGGTGGTCTCGGCCTTTGCACCCACCACCTCGGCGCGCGGGACGGCCACGCCCCAGCTGGTGGCCAGCGACGCGGCCGATACGCGGCTGATTCTGGCCGATCTGGGCCAGGGCCGGAATCGCCTGGGCGGCTCGGCCCTGGCCCAGGTCTACGGCGCGCTGGGCAACGATTGCCCGGATCTTGACGACGCGCAGCGACTGGCCGGGTTCTTCCGTGTGATCCAAGAGCTGGCGGCGGCCGGCAGACTCATGGCCTATCACGATCGCAGTGACGGCGGTCTAGCGGCCTGTGTCGCTGAAATGTGCTTTGCCGCACGTGCCGGCGTAGCACTGGACATCACCGCGCTAGACACCGACCCGCTGGCGGCCCTGTTCGCCGAAGAACTGGGAGCGGTCATTCAGGTTGACGCCGATGACGTTGAGGCGACCCTGGCCGCCCTGCGCGAGGCCGGCGTGGCCGCGACCGATATCGGCACGGTGACCGGCGACGCGCGGCTTAAGATCCGCCACGGCGACGCCGAGATCTTTGCTGCCCATCAGGCCGAGCTGCAGCGGCGCTGGGCGGCGACCAGCCACGCGATGGCGGCCCGCCGTGACGCCCCGGCTGCTGCCGACAGCGAATACGATGCGCTGCTGGATACCGATGATCCGGGCCTGCCGGGCAAGGCGACCTTCGATACCGAAGAAGACATCATCGCCCCGTATATCAACACCACGCGCCCCAAGGTGGCCATCCTGCGCGAGCAGGGGGTGAACGGGCACAACGAAATGGCGTTTGCCTTTAACCGGGCGGGTTTCGACGCCGTGGACGTCCACATGTCCGAGGTGCTGGCAGGCCGGGCTGATTTGACCGCGATGCAAGGCCTGGCCGCCTGCGGCGGGTTTTCTTACGGCGACGTGCTGGGCGCCGGGCAGGGCTGGGCCAAGTCGATCCTGTTCAACAAGCGCGCCCGTACCGCATTTGCTGACTTCTTCGCGCGCGAGGAGACATTCTCGCTGGGCGTGTGCAACGGCTGTCAGATGTTGGCGGCACTCGCCGAGATCATCCCCGGCACAGACGGCTGGCCCACCTTCGTGGCCAACGCCTCGCGCCAGTTCGAGGCACGCACGAGCGGGATCGAGATCATGGAGTCCAAGGCCGTACTGCTTGAAGGTATGGCCGGCAGCCGGGTGCCGATTGCGGTAGCCCATGGCGAAGGCCAGGCGCGCTTTGCCGGCGGCGCCGGGGATCTGGAAAAACTCTGGTCGGCCGGTCAGGTCGGCCTGCGCTATACCGCAAACAGAGGCGGGGCCGCCGAGCATTATCCGGCCAATCCCAACGGCTCGCCGGGCGGCGTGACCGGGCTCTGCAACGCCGACGGGCGCGTATTCATCTGTATGCCACACCCTGAGCGTGTGACCCGCACGGTTAATCTGTCCTGGGCGCCGGATCATTGGGGTGAGTCCAGTCCCTGGGCCCGGCTGTTTGCCAACGCGCGGCGCTTTGTCGGTTAGCAGCGCAGCCGGGCCCATTGACGGCCAACTGCGGCATGGCGTGACCTGCGGCCCGTGAACAGTTCGCACGCGGGACGCGTTAACCGGCGCTAAACTATAGTGGCAGACGGGGCGCGTGACCGTGGCTGTACCGGTATCCTTGCCGCGTCCATTTTTGCCCGGCAACGGCCCTCGCCCATGTCTTCTGCGATCGTCTACACGCCCGACGAGGCGACTGTGTCCCGGACCCGGCTGGCCGGCTATCTGCGCTGGCTGGCCGAACGCGGTCAGGCGCCGACCCATGACCCGCGCGACTACGCGGCACTGCACGCTTGGTCGGTCGCTGACGAGACGCCGTTCTGGGATACCCTCTGGGACTATCTGGGACTGGTGGGCGAGCGCGGTACGGCCCCGGCGCTCGATAGCACGCGTCTGCCAGGCGCCCGGTGGTTCGCCGACGCACAGTTGAACTATGCCGAGAACCTGTTGGCACCGGCCCGTCATGGCCGGGCCGATGCCACCGCAATCGTGGCCTTGTCCGAGGCGCGAGCGCGTGCCACGTGGACCTACGGCCAATTGGTCGCCGAGGTCGGCGCCTTTGAAGCCTGGTTGCGCGATCAGGGCGTGGTCGAAGGCGATCGGGTCGTCGGCGTGGTCGCACATACGGCCGAGCCCATCGTGGCCATGCTGGCCTGCGCCAGCCTGGGGGCGATCTGGGCTTCGGCGTCGCCGGACTTCGGCATTCCCGGCCTGATCGATCGCTTTGCCCAAATCGAGCCGCGGGTGCTGGTCACCGTCGATGCCTACATCTACGGCGGCAAACGTTTCGAGCGGCTGGACCGTATCGAAGCCCTGACCGAGGCGATCGACTCGATCACGTCGGTGTGTGTGATCGACAATACCGATACGCCGGCCGCGCTGCCCGAGCGCGCCGATGTGACCCGCTGGGCCGATATCCAGCATCGCCACGGCGGCGCGGCACCGACGTTTTCGCGCGGGGCCTTTGATCGACCGGTCGCGATCCTCTTCTCCTCGGGCACGACCGGCACCCCGAAATGTATCGTGCACGGGGCCGGCGGGATGCTGCTCCAGCACGGCAAAGAGCATGTTTTGCACGGCGATATCGGCGCCGATGACGTGTTTTTCTACTTCACCACCTGTGGCTGGATGATGTGGAACTGGCAAGTGGGCGCACTGGCGACCGGCACCCGGCTGGTCACCTACGACGGCAACCCGGCCGCGCCCGATCTGTCGGCGCTGTGGGCGATGGCCGAGCGCGAGGGGGTGACGCATTTCGGCACCAGTGCTAAGTGGCTTGGGGTCTGTCGAAAAGCCGAACTGGCGCCCGGCGCAGCGCACGATCTGTCGGCGCTGCGCGTGGTCTTCTCGACCGGCTCGCCGCTGCTGGACGCCGACTACGATTGGTTCTACGAGACGGTCGGATCACAAATCCTGCTGGGCTCGATCTCGGGGGGCACCGATATCGTGTCCTCGTTCGTAGGCTGCGTGCCGAGCCTGCCCGTGCGGCGCGGTGAAATTCAGGCCCGCCTGCTTGGCGCAGACGTCGCCGCTTTCGACGACACCGGCGCACCGCTGGCCACTGAAAAGGGCGAACTCGTCTGTCGCAAGCCCTTACCCTCGATGCCGGTCGCGTTCTGGAACGACGCCGAGGGTGCGCGCTATCGCGCGGCGTATTTCCAGCGTTTTCCGGGTGTCTGGGCCCACGGCGACATCATCCGCTTCACCGAGCACGGCGGGGCGATCATCTACGGCCGCTCGGATGCCACGCTCAACGTCGGCGGGGTGCGTATCGGCACCGCCGAAATCTATCGCCAGATCGAGCCGCTGGCCGATATCGCCGACTGTTTGGTTGCGGCACGGGCCAGCGGCGATGACGACGTGATGGTGATGCTGGTCGTTATGGCCGAGGGCGCAGAGCTGGACGACGCACGGCGCGCTGCGATCGCCCGCCACCTCAAGACCCAAGCCAGTCCGCGTCACGTACCGGCGCATATCTTGAGCGTGGCCGCGCTCCCCTATACCCGCAGCGGCAAGAAGGTAGAAATCGCCGTGACGAGGCTCTTGGGCGGGCAGACCATCGACAATACCGAAGCCCTGACCAACCCGGAGACGCTCAGCGCGATCCGGTCAGTGCTGGACGAGGCCGGGCTCCTGGGCGTGTCGTCATGAGATAAGGCGGCGCATCGGCGGCCAAGCCGCTGCAAGACAAGGCATCGCGAGCGTCGCGTGGTCGTTCCACGTGAGCGAGCCCTTAAAAATCAACCATGGCGCCGGATTGCCGCGGCTTGGCCGCCGACCCTGACGGGTTGCCCGCGCCGGACGCGCCATGCGGCGTTGCGGGCCTTGACCGTGGCTCGCCACGCTCGGCGGCCGCGCCTGGCCTGGCACGCCCGGCGCGGGCAAT
>MDSW01148097.1_pt1 | contig 24068 bp, 22 predicted proteins | sample 811171 | NCBI WGS metagenome assembly MDSW01 (sample SAMN05326641, study PRJNA326480) | marine metagenome | isolation source: seawater | place: Atlantic Ocean: North West | collected 2012 | reverse complement strand
CTGCATTTTTTATTTTAAAAAAAAAAAACTATAAAGTTTTTAATTATGATATTGATACAATAAAAAGAGTAAATTCAAGAATTGGTAATAATTTTTTAACTAATTTAAAAATTTTGAAATGTGCGTTACTTTGTATTAAGTGAGACTATAAATATTTACTCTTTAGCAATTTGATGTATAACAATTATAGATAGTAATTTATTCCTTATGCAAATTAAACTTTTTAGATCTGCTACAGTATCTATTATTTCAAAAAATGCTAAAATACTAATGGATCCTTGGTTGACTGATGGTGAGTATTATGGTTCGTGGTACCATTTTCCAAAATTTGATATAAGTTCAAACTTAAAAGAATTGAATAGCCATGATGCTATTTATATTAGTCATATTCATCCAGACCACTGTTCTGAGGAAACTCTTAAATTATTAAATAAAGATATTCCTGTTTATATTCACTCTTATCATAAAAAATTCTTAAAAAACAAAATTGAAAGAATTGGATTTAAAGTGCATGAATTAATGAATAATACAAGAACGAAAATAAAAAATAATTTATATTTAAATATTTTCGCGGCCGACAACTGTGATCCTAATTTATGCTATAAATTTATTGGCTGTGCAAATTTTAAAGATAATACCGAAGGTTCACAGCAAATAGATACAATTGGAGTAATAGATGATGGAAAAAATTTTATAGTGAATGCTAATGACTGTCCTTATCCCTTGGCTGAACAGACAATAGAAAAAATAAAATCAACTTATGAAAAAATTGATGTTTTACTTACAGGCTATGGTGGGGCCGGGCCCTATCCACAATGTTATAATAATTTATCAACAATACAAAAATTAGACGCTGCTGACAAAAAGAGAGAAAACTTTTTAAAACAAGCTATTAAATTTATTGAGAATATAGAGCCAAGTTATTATTTACCATTTGCTGGTAACTACGTTCTTGCAGGTGAATTGTCTAATTTAAATATGTTCAAAGGTGTTCCAAATCTTGACGAAGCGTATGGATATCTGGAAGACTATATTTATAAAAAGAAATTATCTTTCAAGCCAATAAAAATAAACCCAGGACAATTATTTGATTTAACATCAGGAAAGGCATCTGAAAACTATAAGATGACTGATGCTGAAGAGTACAATAATTATGTTAAAAATATTTTGCCAAATAAAAAATTTGATTTTCACGATGATGAAATTCCTAAATTTGAGGAAATATTAGAACTTTCAAAAAAATCGTTAACTAAATTTAGCGATAATAATATTATTAATTCTATTAAGTTTAAAGAAACAGTGCTTATAAAATTTTTAAATAAGTATATTAAATTTAAAGATAATTCGAAAAATTTAGAAATTATAAATGAAGATGAATTAAATCATTTAAACGAATATGTGATTTTTGATGTAGATCCAAGACTTTTAAAAAGAATTTTAATGGGGCCTAAATATGCCCATTGGAATAATGCAGAGATCGGATCTCATATAAAGTTTTTTAGAAAACCTGATATTTACAATAAAGATATTTTTATATCTATGTGTAGTTTTCACTCTTGATACTTATATTGCAGATTTTTGAAGAAGCTTCTTTAACTGAGCCACAGACAAGAATTTTTCATTAGATCCTGAATTGTATTGAAAGTCTCCACTAACTTTTGCAGAATTTTTAAAATTTAAGTATTTTTTATAAAGAACTTTTGAAAGGTCGTTGTTAGATTTGGTTAGCAAAGGGCTTAAAACTACATAATATTTTTTAAGATCTAATGTATTATTTGCTTCGCTAAGTGAAATTAGTTCTTCATGAATTTTTTCTCCTGGTCTGATCCCAATGATCTTAATCTTTGTTTTCTTTGACGAAACAGCGTGTGCTAAATCTAAAATTTTATAAGATGGAATTTTAGGAACAAAAATTTCTCCCCCAATTGATTTTTCTAAAGCTAATAAAACTAATTTTATACTTTCTTCTATAGTAATGTTAAATCTTGTCATTTTAAGATCTGTTATTTTTATAACGCCTTTTTTTGCCTGCTCTTTAAAAACTGGAATTACAGAACCTCTGCTACCCATAACATTTCCATATCTTACTATTGAAAATATTTTATTTTTTTTACCAGTTATATTATTCGCTGATATAAATAATTTATCTGAGCAAAGTTTTGTTGCTCCATATAAATTTACTGGAGAAACTGCTTTATCAGTTGATAGAGATATAACTTTGCTAACTTTATTAGAGCTGAGACTTGCATCTATAATATTTTGAGCACCAATAATGTTAGTTTTTATAACTTCAAATGGATTATATTCTGCGGCCTCAACTTGTTTTAATGCTGCGGCATGCACTACATAATCAACATCTTCTAAAGCTAATTTTAATCTACTTAAATCTCTAACATCACCTAAAAAATATCTTATAAATGGATATTGCTTTTCGTTAAATTTAGATGACATTTCAAATTGTTTTAATTCATCTCTGCTAAAAATAATTATTTTTTTAAAACCTCTAAAGTTTCTAATCAAATATTCTAAAAAGTTTTTTCCAAACGATCCGGTTCCGCCAGTAATTAATATTGACTTATTTTTAAAAAAATTTTTCATTCAATTACAATTAACATTTTATTATAACTTGTATATATACGAATTTATTTAAAATATCTCTCATTTAACGTATTTACAATTTTTTTATAACCTTCAGTATTTTCATTTAATCTACAAATATACTTTTCAAGATATTTTTTATAGTTATCTTTTAATTCATTTTCATCTTTAAGAAATTTTTTACTAGTTAAATTTTCTAAATTTAAATTATAATTTGGTATATTATCAATATCTATATAAGGTATTTTTAACTCTTGTATATAAAATTCACCACATGCTTTTTGGTATTCATCTAAAATTTTCGATTTTATAGTTGCTATATTTTTATTTAATAAGACAGCATCAATAATTGCACTAGATTCAAAAAATAGAACTAAATATGATTTAAATATATTTTCCCGTGTTTTATATTTTTCTACTTTAAAGTTTTTGAATATATTTTTTTTTTCATTTAAATCATCATTAGGATGAAGGCAAATAAGTATTTCTTTTTTTAAACCAACGGAAAGTTTGTTTAAATATATATTTAAATTTCTATAATGATCATCTATTTGTTGTTGATCAAATTTTTCTCTAAACCTTAACCATTGAGGATCGTTGAGCTGTTCATCCAGTACACTAATATATTTATTTTTTTTTTCAAAGATATTTTCTTTCAGAATATCATAAGATCTACTGTTTATCAAAATATGCTCCTTAACATATGATATCCTAAATTTATTTCTTAATTGGCTGATAAAGTTTATGTTTTTATATTTTATTATCTCTGAGTTGGTTACGAATCTTATTTGCACCTTATGAAAAATTCCCATTATAGACAAGAGTGTAGTTATTTTTCTAGCTAAATATTCGTTTAAATAATAATAGAAAAATTTTCTGACTTTACTTATTTTCTTTGTTATTAAATTCTGTCGATTGCCTACATTAGCAATTTGTATAAATTTAATATCAAAAAATCTTAATAAAAAATTGATGTATAAATCAGAATAGCTTCTTCCAATATTATAATTTATTCCAACAATTTTTTTGTTTTTTAGAAATGAAATAAGGTAAGTTAGTTTTTTTATTGAAACAAACTTGATATTATTTCCTAAATTTAGATCTTTAATAATTTTTTCATTTATAACTTGTTGTTTTTCAAAAATCTTAAATGAATATAAATCAATAATATGAACTTTTTCAAAATTTTCAGATATTTTTGAAATTGTAAACTCATTATTTAACAAAACTGCCTTTAGTTCTTTATCATTTTTAACAGCAATAAAGAAAAAAAGATTATCGTATTTAGTCATAAATTTGATTTCAAATTATTTCATTTTTATCTAATTTCGATAAAGTACTGTTTTCAATTTTATACAGCTTATCAAAATCTTTGAAAATTGAATACCTATGAGAAATTACAATTAAGGTATAGTCTTCTAAGTTAAATATATCCTTCATAATCCTTTCTTCATTAATTGAATCAAGCGAACTAGTTGGTTCATCTAATATAATTAGTTTAGGTTCAAAATATAAACATCTTGCAATACTTAACCTTTGTCTTTGGCCGCCAGAAAGTTTAACACCATTATCACCAACTAATGTATTTTCTTTTAAATCTAAACTGTCTATAAATTTATCTAATTGAGTCATTCTAATTACTTTTGAAAACTTTTTAAAATCAAAATCTTTTTCGTTTTCTCCAAAAGCAATATTTGCTTTTATGGAGTCGTCTAAAAGATAAACTTCTTGTGGAACATAACCTAGCGATTTTGACCAAGATTTTACATCAACATCCATTCCATCTATTTTGATACTTCCATTAATTGGCTTAATAAGCCCAGTTATTAAATTAAGCAATGTACTTTTGCCAACGCCTGATGATCCTACAATTCCAATCTTATCTGCTGGATTAATAATTAGACTTACATCTTTTAATATAAATTTTGATGAATTAGGATATTTAAATGAAACTTTGTCTAAAGATAATTCTTTTTTAAATTTAGTATTAGAATTTTGAGTTTTTAAGAAATTTTTATTTATTTTTTTTGAATACTTAATTTCCTCAATTACTAATTTATACGCTGGATAGTTATATTTAATATTTGTGAAAGCTACTGAAATCAAATTTAATGATGGTATTATTCTCAATGCAGAAACGCATAACAATGATATAAAAGGAATAAAACTTGACACTGGGGTACCTGAATAAACAAATATTAATATAATTGTAGAAAACATAATTACAGTAACTGTCTCTAAAAATACCTTAGGCAAACTTCCAATAAACTTTTGAAAAAATTCATTTTTTTCAATTAATAAATTAACATCAGTAAACTTATTTATAACAAAACTTTCTTTATCTAATATTTTAAGAAATTTGATTGAACCAAGACTTTGGTTCAATACCTTTAGGTTTTGCGTCCAAAATCCTTGAATTTTTTCTCCTCGACTTTTAACGGCTTTTCTTATTAATAAAAAATATACAAGGGAAGTAATTGGTAAAAAAGCAAAAATAATTAAGGTTGATTTATAATCAACTAAAATTAGAAGAATAAAAATAAATATAACTATCAAAATCTCTTTAAAAAACATTATATAATTATAAATATAATTAATTGCCCTCCTTACTTCGGTGGTGGTATTTCTTATGATTTCTGCTGAATTTTTTTCTACAATAAATTGATAATCAGAAAAAATGTAATTGCTAAAAAGTTTTGAAGCTAAGTTTGCTTTAAGATCTCTATTTATACTTCCATTAAAATAATTTATGAATGCAATTGCCGAGTTTTTCAATATAAAAATAAAGACCAGTAAAAATGATCCATATAATATTAATTTTTTTTGCTCAAAATCTAATAAAAAATTTAAGTCTAAATAATTTGATATTTTATTTATAATTGAAACTGGATCAATCATTAAACTTATAAAAGCAGGAACTATGCCAATACTTACAATTTCTATCAATGTTAATAAAATTAATAGTATTATTAATAAAAATAATTTTACTTTATTTTTTTTTGAAACGATTGTATTGAAATCGGCTAACATTTTATTAATCTTAATACAATAAATTAACTTTATTTAAAACTAAATTAATTATAATTTATAAAAATGATAAATCCAAAAAAATTAATGAATATATTAGTGTCTAAAAATATTTCTTTTTACTGCGGTGTACCTGATAGCATTTTAAAATTTTTTACAGAACAAATAGATTTAAACAAAAAATTAAAAAATATTATAACTGTAAATGAAGGTTCTTCAGTCGCTCTAGCTGCGGGTTATTATTTATCTAGTAACAAAATACCTTGTGTTTATATGCAAAACTCGGGGTTAGGAAATGCAATTAATCCATTGGCATCTATTGTGCATAAAAAAGTTTATTCTTTACCAATGTTACTTATGATTGGATGGCGCGGAGCATTAAAAGAAAAGGATGAACTACAACACAAAGTAAAAGGAGAAATTACAAAAAAAATATTATCTTCATTAAAAATAAAACATATTGTGCTTTCAAATAAAAACTTAAATTCATTAAAAAAACTAATCGATTATTCAAAAAAACATTCTTCACCTGTTGCTTGTCTTGTTAGAAATAGAACTATTAAAAAGATTAAAAATACAAATAAGAAGAAACATAAAGGAATAGAAAATAATATTAAAAGAAGTTTTGTAATATTGAATTTGTTAAAACATATAAAAAAAAAGACTAAAATAATCTCAACTACAGGATATACATCAAGAGAATTATTTCAATTAAGAAAAAAATTTTCCATAATAAATGGTTCTGATTTTTATATGGTAGGAGGAATGGGCCATTCATCAATCTTATCTCTGGGGGTATCTTTGAATTTATCTGATGATGTAATTTGCTTAGATGGTGATGGATCATTTTTAATGCATCTTGGTTCAACTAACACAATTGGTGTTTTTGGTAAAAAAAATTTTAAACATATTTTATTTAATAACTATTCACACGAGTCAACTGGAGCACAATCAACATATTCCGAAAATATTAATTTTAAAAAACTAGTATTTTCAATGGGATATAAATCATATAAAAAAATAAAATATAAACAAAATATAAATAATTCGATTAAAACATTTCTCAAAATGCAAGGACCATCTTTCCTGGAAATAGAGACTTCAGTTGGTAGTATAAATAATCTATCTAGACCCAAAAATTTTTTAAAAATTAAAAATGATTTCAAAAATTAAAGATTTAGAAAATTTTTTTAAAAATAAAAATTTTCATAAAATATTGATTATTTCAGGTAAAAAGTCTTTCAAAAAAATAGAAGGAAATAAATTAATTTCTTCCTTTCTTAATAAAGAAAAAAAAGAAATATTTTATTATTTTAAAGAAAACCCTTATCCTGAAGTTAAAGAGTTAAAAAAAATTATTTTTTTTATTAAAAAAATTAAACCTCATATTATTTTAGCAATAGGAGGTGGATCTGTAATCGATTATGCGAAAATTGCTAATATTAAAGATTTAGCAATTGATACTTCATTAAAAATAAAAAATAAGAACTATAATACGAAAAAAAAAATTTCTAGATTAGTAGTTTTGCCTACCACAGCAGGCTCGGGAGCTGAAGTAACATCTAGTGCTGTTATCTATTTAAATAAAATTAAATATTCTGTCGAAGGTGAAGGAATAGTTCCTGATTACTTCTTTTTATTACCTCAATTAATAGTCCAAAATAACAAAAAATTAAAATCCTCAGCTGGATTTGATGCTATATCCCAGTCTATAGAGTCCATCATATCTGTTCGATCAAATAAGAAAAGTTTGTTTTTTGCAAAAAAATCTTTGCAGTTATCACTTCCCAACTTTACTAATTTTTATAATAATCCAAATCAATATAATTCCTCATTAATGTCTCTAGCTGCAATGTACTCTGGAAAAGCAATAAACATTTCCAAAACAGCAGCTCCTCACGCTGTATCTTATCCATTCACATCATTGTATGGCATCAGTCATGGACATGCAGTTTCATTAACTTTAGAAAAATTTCTTCAATTTAATTTTAAAAATATTAAATACAGTAATACAATTTTTGACTTATCAGAAAGATTTAAAATTTTATTTAAAATATTCAATGTAAAAAATATTTTTGAATTAGAAAAAAAAATTAAAGTAATAAAAAGAAATACAAATTTAGAGGATAATTTCAAAAAACTTAAAATAAATATTAATAGTGATTATAACAAAATACTTAATGGAGTTAATGATTCAAGATTAAGCAACAATCCAATCAAACTTTCAAAAAAAGATGTTAAAAATATTTTACTTAAATAAAGACTTTACCAATTCTTGGGATTTAAAATAAATTTTTTTTTAACATTTATTAACTTAATTGAAAAATAATTTTTTTTGATATTTTCAATAACCTTTGTTATTTGACTTAATTGATTATAATCATTTATACCAATAACAAACTTATCAACTACATCATTTGAAAATGCGTATTTAATACAATATTCTAACTTTGAAATTTTTTTTTTTTCTGTAATTTTTTCAAATATTTTAAGTGGTTTTTGTAAATATTTTAATCTTTTCATATTTTTTTCGGGATCTTTTAGCAATAACCCTTGTAGAAAAATTGAACGTCCATGTAATTCTACATTTCTTTTTTTTAAAATTTTTAAGAAATTATTTTTTGAAATTCTTTGATCTATTACATTTATTGGAAATTGCACTAATTGAAAATTGTGCCTTGAGAAACACCTTTTCATTTCATGGATAGAATACACGGAAATACCAATTTTTTTTATAATTTTTTTTTTCTGTAACAAAATTAAATATTTTAAAACAATCGATGACCTTTTCTTATCGTACAAATCTTCAGGATTATGAAATAAAATGGCATATAATTTATTAGTTTTTAAGTTTTTTAAAGAATTATCAATTAATTTTTTTATCCATTTATGTAAATTAATATTTTTATTTGGAAACTTTGGTATTTTTGTAATTATATTTATTTTCGATTTTTTATATTTACCAATTTTTTTTTCAGAATCTTTATATGAAAAGGCGGTATCTATAAAATTTATTTTTTTTTTATTTATAAAATTAAATATTTTTTTAAGTTCTTTTTCAGAAACCTTGGATTGATTAATTCCATATTTTGTTCCAAAATTTGCTGAACCAATACAAATTTTATTCAAATCTTTTTTCATACTTATAAATTTTTAAGAATTTGAATACCCACCATCAACCACAAGATTCTGGCCAGTTATATAACTTGATAGATCGCTTGAAAAAAAAATTATAGCATTAACTACATCATCTTCGGTGCCCATTCTTGATAATGGAGTTTTTTTTAAATACCTATTTACAAATAGCTTGGGCTGATTTCTAAATACACCCCCTGGAGATATAGAGTTGACTCTTATACGGGGGGCTAAAATATTTGATAACATTTTCGAATAATGGCTAAGGCCAGCTTTAGAAACACCATATGCAATTGGAGCTCTCATTTTAGTTCCTCTATATAAATTATAATCATACCCTAAGAATGAATATATTGAGCATATGTTGATTACGGATGCTTTTTTTGATTTCATTAATAAACTGGAAAGTTTATTAGTAAAATATATTGTATTTCTTAAATTAAGATTTTCGTAATCTTCATTATAGAATAATTTATTTTCTTTTTTATCATCCAAATTGCTAGTGCCTACATAGCTTGCATTATTTACCAATACATCAATTTTTTTATATTTTTTTTTTAAAGCTTTTATAAATTCATCAATGTTGGGTTTGTTATTTAAATCTAGTTTAAAAAATGACTTTATTCCTTTATTTTTTTTTCTTACTTTGATATCTGTTCCAATTACAATTGCACCTAAGTCAGAATATTTTTTTACAATCTTTTTTCCAATATAACCATTACATCCGGTTACGAGGCAAATTTTTTTATGTAGATTTAATATATTTTTATTTTTCATTTATATTTAAGGTATTTTTCTTTTATTCCATAATCAAACCAATTTTCATGTATTGGAAATAAATTTACTTTTTTATTGTTAGATATAGCCAATTCAATTAAATCAGTCATATGAATAAATTTTTTAGTTTTAAAAAAAGTTTTTATTGAGGGGTTTAAAATATAAATTCCTGCATTTATAAACGATTTTTTTTCCTTTTTTTCCTCTATTCTTAATATTCTATTTTTTTTAAATACTATATTTCCATAATGATTTTTTTCAAAGTTACTAATAGCACCAACGGTAATAAAAGAATTATTTCTAATATGATAATTTAACATTTCTTTATAATTAATATTTGAAATGATATCTGCATTTGAAACTACAAATGGTAATTTCGTATTTTTTAAATAAAACAATGATCCAGCAGTTCCAAGGGGCCTATCTTCATGTATATAATCTATATTTACATTAAATTTTTTTCCATCTTTTAAATATTTTTCTATTTTATTACCTAGATAATTAATTGAAATTTTAATTTTTTTAAATCCTTGATTTTTTGCTATTAAAATTATTTGTTCAATAATAGGTTTCCCATTCACAGGTAAAAGGGGCTTAGGAATTGATTTAGTAAAAGGTCTTAATCTTTTTCCCATTCCTCCAGCCATAATTATCATTTCATTTTCTAATTTTGGTGTAGCTTTTACATTTGACCCAAAATAAATATTTATAACTTTTTTATCTTTGTTTAAAATTGGTAAAAATAATATTTTTTTTTTGTTAAGTATATTTTCAATTTTGTAATCATAAAGTTTGTTTGTAACATATAAAGATTTTTTATTACAAATATTTGAAACTTTATCTGAAAGGTTAAAATTTTTTAAAAGTCCTCTTCTCACGTCACCATCAGTCAATGTACCTACAAATTTTTTGTTCTGATCAATTACAATGCAAAATTTTTTATTTAATTTTCCAAGTTTAATAATTGATTTTCTAATTGTCTCGTTAGATTGTAATAGATAATCTTTATATTTTTTTAGAAACATTATTTTATTTTAAATTATTTTGAAGTTTATTAATAATTTCAACGTCCCATATTGGAAGGTTGTAATTTTTATTTATCATTTCCTCTCTAGCTTTTTTTAAACCGTCTCCAACAAAATTTAATAAATTAGCTGTACTAACAGCATCAACTTTTTTATTATTTAATCCCTCAGAAATATGAATTGAATTACCACTGCCTCCTGAAAGAATGATTGATTTGTTAACTGATTTGGGAAGAAAGTTTAAAACCTTAAAATCCAAACCATTCCCTGTCCCATCTCTATCAATTGAATTGAGCATAATTTCACCAATTGGAAAATTGTTTACTTTTTTTAGATATTCAATTAATGAAATGTTCAACATTTCATTAGCATTTTTAATAAAAACTTTATATTTGTTATTTATCAATTTGAAATCTATACAACAAATTATTGATTGTTGACCATAAATTTTAGAAATCTCTTTGACAAGCTTTGCATTAATATTTGAATTAAGTAAAATTTTATCTGCTCCACTTGATAAAATAGTTTTAGCTTGTTCTAGTGAATTTATTCCTCCTCCTATTGAAATTGGCATAAAACTAAATTTTGTAATTAAGTTTACATTTTTTAAGAATTGATTTAATTTTTTTTCTCTTCTCGAAATATCAATAACAAGTAATTCATCAATGTAGTAAGATATTTTTTTGAAATCATAATTTTTTTCTAACCACTTTACATCGCCTACTTTTTGCAGATTAAAGTTTCTACTTTGAACAAAGTAACCATCAGAATATAAAAGTGTAAAAATTATTCTCTTTTTTAACATTAGTTCCTTATAAAATTCCTTAAAATTAGCAATCCATTAGATTGGCTTTTCTCAGGATGAAACTGGGTTCCATAAATATTTTCATGATTACAGCTTGATAAAAATTTTTCACCATAATTAGTTATGGTTGGATTAATGTTATTTTTGAATTCTGTAATTCGATAACTATGATCAAAATAAAAATCAGAATTATTTTTAACATCTTGATAAAACTTATTATTTTTGTCAAATAATACTTGATTGAACCCAACATGAGGGATTTTAAGATTTTTTTCTTTTAAAAAAGAAAAATATTGAACCTTGCCACTCAAAATTCCTAGACCTTTTGTTAAACCCTCCTCAGTGCTACTTTCAAATAATAATTGCATTCCTAGACATATTCCTAAAATTTTTTGTTTTTTGTTTTTTGATACATTTTTTATAGAATTAAACAAACCACTATATTTAAGGTTTCTAATTGCCTTTTTGAATGATCCTACACCAGGTAGAATTATATGTGTATAATTGTAAATCTGATTAGGCTTATCTATAATATCATTTTTTACAGCTAGATAGTTTAATGAAGTTTTAATTGAATTTATATTTCCCATTCCATAATTAATGATTGCTATTTTTTTTTTTATTTTCACACAACCTCAAATTTGGGTTCCCATTGACCGTTTATTTTTTTAAATAATTTTTTATTTGCCCAAAAATCAATGGTTTTCATAAATTCTTTTTTATTCATCTCAAAATAATCAAGATATTGATCAAGAAATTCGGAAGGAAAATGATTGTCATACAATTTTACTAAATTCAAACCTTGATTTCTGGTCATGGCTTTTCTTCTTATTTCGATTCCAGCATCTTGCGTGGCTCTTCCGAAGCCAAATTTCAGATACATTAAATAAGTATGTAGGGCAAATAGAGATTGGTCATTTTGCGCGAAGTTCGTGAAAGTTCCAGCACTATTCTCTTTATGTTCGTCCAAATCAAACTTAGATTTTGCTAAAAGATAATTTCTATAAGAGTCCCATGGCTCAAAGTAGCCCCAATGGGTAAGGCCTATTTTTTTTTGTTTTAAATCTTTTTCAGGAAATTCGAACCAGTATAATTCTTTTTTTGTAAGTTTACTTTTTTTTATAATTTCGTGATATTCACCTTCAAAATAATTTTTAACCATATAATTTATATCAAATACAGGCTTGTTTTTATTTTGAGTCGATCCCCCATACTCAACTTCTCCATCTTCACCATAAAAAATTAGATTAATTTTATGCTGAATCGCAACTTTAATTACAGTTGAAAATATAGAAGTCAACCATCCATAATATGGTGATCCTTTTTTTATAAATCCCAATTTATTTAATGTTCTCATGGCATTCAAATTTGGAGTTACATGTATATGATCATAATTATGCTTTAAGAAATTAAGTAAATTTTTTTTTCCAACGTTTAGTTCAAGAGGCGGCCTAGAAGTAATAGTTAGCGGATTCAAACCTAATTCATCTCTAATTTTTGATGCTACATATGAACCATCTTTCCCTCCACTTACAGGTACAATACAATCGTAAATACTATCAGATTTAAATTTTTTGATTATTTGATGTAATTGTTTTTTTCTTTTTTTCCAATCAACTTTTTTTTTCTCCTCCATCCATTGGCAAGCATTACACCATCCTCTTTTATCAAAAGAAATTCTTGGTCTTAAAGAATTATTAAGACAATTTTTGCACCAAAATAAATGATTTTGATTATTTATTAATGTCATAAAATTTTTTGGTTGAATATTTTTTTTTTAAAATCTTATTTTTAATAATGCTTATTATTTTTTGTGTAGTATTTTTTTTATAATATGGATTTACAATTTTTTTTATTTTTTTTCTAAATGATGGGGATAATCCTTTTTTTATAGAATTTTCTATATCTTTTGAAAAATATCCAGTATTAATTATACTTTTTGACTTCAGTCTCCCTTTTTGCCTATTTCCAATATTTATAGTGGGTATATTAAAACTTGGTGCCTCTATAATTCCACTTGAAGAATTTCCAATTACAAGATCACAATATTTCATGCATGAAAGATAATTTGTTGATCCTAAAGATTTAAAGAAATAAGAATTTTCTTTTTTATTACAAAATTTTAAAATTTTATTTTTAATTAAATCTGAATTTATATCTGAATTTGGTAGAGTAAATATTATTGTAGTATTATTTAATTTATTTAATGCAAGTAATAAATTTTCTAAAAATAACTTTAATGAAATTTCTTCCTCAATAAATGAATTAATTGTAATTAAAAAATTATATTTATTGAATTTAATTTTAAGTTTTTTTTTTAATTCTTCTTTATTTAAAAAAGTCGTTTTATTAATATTTTCGACTCCTAAAGATCCTACATTAAATACATTTTTTGGATTTTCACCTAATTGTATTACTCTTTTTCTATATAATTCATTTGAAACAAAATGAAATTGAGAAAATTTAGTTAATGAATGTCTAATTATATCATCAATAGAACCAATAGTGAGTTCACCACCATGTATATGGGCAATCTTTAAGTTATTGAAAATTGAGGCTACTCCAGCTGATAAAATTTCATATCGATCTCCAAGAAGAACAACAAGATCTGGTTTTTTAAGTTTTAAAAATTTTCCTATTTGTTTTATGCCTGTGCTTAACGACTCAAGAATATTTTGTGTTTTAGATTCTTTGATATTCATATTTATAAATTTACAAAGTCTACCAAAATCTCTAAAAACTATTTTGCCTGTATTTCCATAGCGATTTGATAAATGTTGTCCAGTAACAATTATGGTTATTTCTAAATTTTTTATTTTATTCAAATTTTTAATAAAATTTTTTAATAAGTAATAATCGGCTCTACCGCCCGTAACAATACAAATTTTTTTTTTAGTATTACTCATATTTTAATTAAACTATCAGGTTTAAAATTTATCTTTGCTGTTTTCCCAAAGATTTTATTTATTTCCATTGGATTTATTCCATTACCAGGTCTTTTTACTTCTATATTATTTTTTGTAAATTTTTCTCCTTTTTTTATAAATTTAGAGGCTACTAATGATTTTCTGATAATTTTTTTATTCAAAGTTTCACTTTTAGTAACGATTTTATTTGATGCCCCTAAAGCTAATTCAGTTTCTTTTATTAGTTTTATCATTTCTTTTAATTCACCAGGTTCAAGGCTTGATTTATGATCGGGTCCTTTCATTTTTCTATCAAGTGTAAAATGCTTTTCTATTACACTTGCACCTAATGTCACTGCTAACGATGGTGCTGTAATACTTAGAGAATGATCAGATAAGCCAACATCACAATTAAATTCTTTTTTAAAAGTTTTAATTACATTGAGGTTTAAATCTGAAATAGGTGTGGGATAGGCAGAATTACAATGAAGGATTGTTATTTTTTTTTTCTTTTTTTTTAGTATTTTAAAAGCTTTTTTAATATCTTTAATTGTTGAGGCTCCTGTCGATAGAAAAATTCTTTTATTAATTTTACTTATGTAACTAAGTAATGGCAAATTTGTAATTTCTCCGGAAGGAATTTTAATTATTTCTATATTTTGTTTAATTAAAAATTTAAGATTATCTATATCAAAAGCTGTAGATAAAAATTTAATTTTCTTTTTTTTACAATATTTAATTAAGATTTTTTGATCAGAATGACTCAATTGTAACTTTTTTAACATTTTTTTTTGAGATTCTTTCTTGGCATTTATTTTTTGATATTTAGCTTTTGGAGCATCTGCAGTTACCAATTTTTCATACGAAAAAGATTGAAATTTTACATAGTCAGCTTTAGCAAATTTTGCTATATCAACTAGTCTTTTCGCTATTCTTATATTTCCATTATGATTTACTCCAGCTTCTGCAATAACTATAGTTTTCATATCAATAAATTATCCAAATTTTTTTTTAATGGTTTTAATGATCTCCATTTGTCAATTCTAATTATTTTAGAATCAGAAGATTTAAAATAAATTTTTTTATTTATTAATTTTAAATTTTTTTTATTTATTTGCATTTTTTTAAACTTTTTTTTTAAAATAGTTAATTTACTCACAAATAACTGATTGTTATTTAAATTAATTCTTGCAACTGGGCCTGGACTAACAAGAGCTCTTACAAAATTTTTTATTTGATAAGATTTTTGATTTAGATTAATTACTTCATCTCCACTAGATCTTTTTTTAAAATAAGAAAATTTTCGGGAAAACTTTTTTTGTGAAATCGATTTATAATTATTATTTTTAATTTTTATTATCGTTTTATATAAAATTATTGCACATTCTTGATAAGACTTAGTAATTAAAGATTTATAATCATCAGACTCATTGATTGTAAAAATTTTTTGTAAAATAATATCTCCCTGGTCAATCTTTTCATTTACAAAATGAGTTGTTATTCCAAATTCTTTCTCCCCATTTATTAAAACCCAGTTCAAAATATTTCTACCTCTATAAAATGGTAATTTTCCTGCATGACAATTTATAATTTTCTTGTTAACCAAATTTATTATTTTTTTTTTAAATATTTGATCAAAAGACATTGATACTAATAAATCTAAATTTTTTTTCTTTATATTCATTAAAAACTTAGAATCGTTAACATTTTTTATTTTGTAAAATTTTATTTTATTTATTTTTGCAATTTTTTTTAGATCATTATCTTTTGTTTTATATCTACCGCATATAAAGCTTACTTTTATTGATTGATCATTAAGTAAATAATATAAAGTTTTGTGTGCCCATACATCGTCACCGAAAAATCCAATTTTATATTTATTTATCATTTAAATTTGGGCTACTAGGTAGGTTAATTAAACTTTTTTCTAAAAGTTCTGAATTACTTAAATCCATCTTGGGATATTTTGATAAATGCTTAATTTTATGCATTAATTTCCAAACAGGTCTTATGCCGACTCCCATTTTGTTTGTTTCATAAATAATTTTATCTCGTAACTTTATATTAGATTTAAATATGAATATTGTGTTTAACCAATAATTGCTCTTACTATTGCTTGGTTCTTTGGACAAATAAAAAAATAAATTATTTTTAAATAAATTTTTATATTTCAAATATATTTTTTTCTTTTTTATAATTAGATTTGATAATTTTTTTAGTTGAGAAATTCCTAAGGAAGAATTAATACCTGGTAATCTATAATTATATCCAAGATCATGATAATCATAACTCCAGCCATGATTTTTTTTTCTATTTATTGTACTTAAATTAAATGCTTGTTTAAAAATTTTTTTATTATTTGTAATAATTGCTCCTCCCCCGCCTGTAGTAATTATTTTATTTCCATTAAAACTCAAAACTCCTACATCTCCAAAAGTTCCGAGATGTTTATTTTTATAATAACTTCCCACACATTCGCTTGCATCTTCAATAACCTTTAATTTAAATTTCTTCGCAATATTTAAAATATTCTCTATGTCTGACGAATTACCAAAAATGTGTGTTGGTATTATAGCTTTCACGATTCTTTTAGATAACTTATTAATTAAAAAATTTTTTTTTAATACACATGTCTTTTTCAAATATTTTTCTAATTTTAGAGAATCTATTCCAAAAGATCTGCTTTCTACATCTATAAAATGAGGAATTGCACCACAATATATGGTTGCGTTACTGCTACCTATATAATTAAGATTAGGAATTAGAACTTCATCATTTTTTTTTATTCCACAAGACTTTATAGCAATTTGTAGAGCAGAAGTTCCATTTATTATAGCGATTGAATAATTTGAGCCAGTAAGTTTTTTTAATTTGTTTTCAAATATATTTGTATATTGACTGACGGATGACACAAATGATGATTTAAGACAATTTTTAACTGATTTTATATCGTCAAGTTTAATTGTGGGCTCATGTAATGGAATAGCATTTTTTTTTGTTAAAGACTTTACTGCTCTTACAATCTCTTTAGAAATTTTTTTGTATCTCATTTATTTAAATTGTTTTTTAAAATATGTTTAACCATTATAAAATCTAATTTATCATCAATATCTAATGAGCGTACGAAGGGCATTTTATAAAAAATAGTTTTTCTATTTATTAAACTTTTTGAATTTATTAAACTTTTCCTTTCCCAAATATATATGGATGCATTTAAATCATAAACCTTTGGAGCATCCTGCCTTCTAACAATTTTCTTTTTGGATTTACAAACAATATTAAGATTGTTTTTTTTATACATTACTTGATTAAAATATGGATTTCTTCTCGCATCATAGCCTGTTACTAGGTTGCCTGGTTTTTTTTTAAAAAAAATATTTAGTGCTTTGATGATATCTTTCTTAAGTCTTAATGGTGAAGTAACATCTAAATCAATTATAGCGTCAAAACAAAGATTAAATTTTTTTTCTGAAGCAATTAATGCATGCTTTATTACTTCTACTTTTGACGAATTATCATCAGAAAGATTTTCTGGTCTTTTTATACAAAAATCTACTTTATTTTTAGTCATATTTAAAATTTTCTGTGAGTTTGAGCTTGTAATAATTTTAGTTATAGGCTTAATTTTTTTAGCTTGCAAAATAGTGTGCTCTATTAATGGTTTGCCCAGTAAATCAATTATGTTTTTATTTTTTAAACCTTTTGAGCCTTTTCTTGCACAAATAGTGCACAATATGTTTTTTTTTATCATATATATCTAAATATTATATTCTTTAGGTTTATATTTTTTAAGATTTTTATCCTGATTTAACCATTCAATAAAGTTTTGCAATCCCTCATCAAGAGTATGTTGAGGTTTCCATCTTGTAAATTTTTTGATTTTTTTATTATCACATTTTAATCTTTTTACTTCGCTTAAGCTTGGACGTATCCGTTTTTTATCAACTACAATATTAATTTTTTTTTTTAATCTTTTTGATATTTTATAAATTAACTTTTTGATTGATATTTCTTTATCAGATCCAACATTAATTACCTCTCCAAAAAGTTTATTTGATTTGTATATTTTTTCATAAGCTGAGCAAAGATCTTTTACAAATAAAAAATCTCTTACAGAATTTAAATTACCTATTTTAATCTTATTATTAGTTAAAGCTTGAGTAAGTATTGTAGGAATGACTGCTCTAGCAGACTGTCTAGGTCCAAAGGTATTGAAGGGTCTAATTATTTTGATTGGCAAACCAAAAGATCTAAAATAACTTAAGCTTAATTGGTCAGCTGCAATTTTGCTTGCGGCATATGGGGATTGAGCTTTAAGCTCATCATTTTCGTTTAATTTTTTTTTGTTTGCAGATCCATACACTTCACTAGTTGATGTAATTATAACTTGTTTTAATTTTAAATTTTTTGCTGCTTCAATTACATTTAATGTGCCCTCTACATTTGTTTTTATATAGGCAGTAGGAGAAAGATAAGAATATGGAATGCCGATTAGGGCTGCTAAATGCATTACGCCGCTACATCCCTTCATCGCCTTGTGAACTGAGTCATAGTCTCTTATATCTCCAAGGATAAAATTAATTTTTTTTTTATACTTGCTATTCTCAAGCCAGCCATAATCTGAATTGCTATTATATCGATCGAATGCAACAACTTTATATCCCTTTTCAACTAAATATTCAGTAAGATGGGAACCTATAAATCCAGAACTTCCTGTGACTAAAATTTTCATAAATAATTATTATTTTTTTTTACTATTTAATTCTTTTTTAAGCTCGTCATACTCTCTCATTTTTTCTTTCATATAATTAATGGTTAATCTTGTTCTTTCTTTCATGCCTCGTGGTGTTAACACATACATATAAGCTAATTTATTTTTACTATTTTCAAATCTTTTGATTTTAATTAGACCGTGGTTTTTTAATTTTTTTATACAATAGTTCAGCTTACCTAAACTAAAACCCAATTGATTTGATAAACTTCTTTGTGATGAATTAGAATTTTTGTAAATTTTTCTCAAAACTTCAAATTCATTTTTTATTTTAGACATTGCAGATATAGTTCAATTTTTGAACACTATAGTCGTATTTTTTATATTGTAAATAGATAAATATTAATTATAATGTTCAAAAAATGAACAATTAGAGAACTTTAATCTTTTCATAAAAATAGAATGATTTTTTTTAAAATTAAAACATATTTTGTAATTTTTATGTTTTTTATTGATGAAATAAAACTATTAAGGACATTCTTTAAAAATAAATTAGCATTTTTTAATGAAGTTAATATTTATAAATACTTTTCTCTAAACAGAAAAAATCATAATAAAAATAATTTAGAGATATTTAATATAAATTATATGAACAGGTATTTAAATTTATTATCACAAATTTATCGAAAAGATTATTCAAAATCTAACTATTCGAAAATTGTTTTTGTAGAAAGTTTTATAAACCATCCTCTCTATACATTGCCAAATTGCTATATTACAAAAATTTTGTGCAAAATAGAAAAGGCAGATTGTTACGGGTTATTAAGGTCTGGAGATGTAAAAGGCTCTAAAATAATGGAAGCGTTTGGTATAAACAAAATAATATATATTAACCAAGGAAATTTTTTTTTAAGACTTTTTTATATTTTTTTATCAATAAAATATTTAAATAAAATTAATACAATAGAAGAACTTATAAAATTTAAAATTAATAAAATTGACTTTGGACAGGCAATATATGAACAATACATAAGATTTAATAAAGATCCAAATATTAACAAAATTAAATATGATTTTTATCTGCTATTATCAAAAGCTTTAATATATAATAAACAATTTGAGAAAATATTTAAATTGGCTAAGAAAACATTCTTAGTACAAAGCGAAACTCAATATTTTCCGTTTAGATTATCTCTTCAAAATTCATTAAAATTTAAACATAAAGTTATAAGTCGTAGAGGACTTTCTGAAAATGGGATTAGAATGTACAAAAATTTTTATGAAAGAAATGAAAATCGAAATAAAATTTCAAAAAAAAATTTTTATAATTTATTTAATAAATTAAATAAAAAAAAAAATAAAAAAATTAATAATTATTTTAAAAGTCAAAAAACTAAAAAATTTGGTAAAGAAATATACCAAAAATTAAATAATAAAAAAAATCAAAAAACACTTTACAATAAAAAAAATGTTTGTTCTTATTTTAAATGGAATGAAAAAAAGCCGATTGTAATAATTTTAGCTCATGAATTAACTGATGGAAATTTAAATAATAAATGGAATTTGTTTAATAACGATATGTTCTGGCTGAAAGAAACTCTCGAAAAAATTTCAGTAATTAAAGATGTTAACTGGTTAATCAAACCTCATCCAAGTGAAAAAGTTTATAATTCAAAAATAACTACTTATGATTTATTTAAAAAATATGCAGACAATAATGAAAATGTTTCTCTTTATCCTGAAAATTTAAAAATATTGATTAGTAAAAAAATATTTAAATGTGCAATCACATCTCATGGAACTGCTGGGTATGAATTTCCTTGCGCCGAAATACCTACAATAATCTGTGGTGATACACCTTATTCCTCACTAGGTTTTAATATTGAACCTAAAACAAAATCACAATATTTTGATATTTTAAATAATATAAAAAAAATTAAAGAGATGAATATTTTATCTGTCAAAAAATGCAGATTTTTTTTATATTTAAAGGATTTTATTTGTGTTGTTAAAAACCCTTTAATCTATGAATCAGATATTACCATGGATTACAATAAAGAAAAATTTTGGAAAAATTCATACAAAATATTAAATAAATATAAAAATTTTAACAAATGTTATGAAGAGTCATTATCTAATCAAATCAAATTTAATAATTCAATCTTAACCAACGTAAAAAGAAATAGCCCAATTAATTTAAATCTGTATAAAGAAAAAATATAAGTATATGAATTTTTTAGGCATAAATGTTAGTCACGGAGCAAGTGCATCTCTGATGATAAACGGGACCATTGTGCTTGCATTCCAGGAAGAAAGATTCAACAAAATTAAAAACTTTGTAGGCTACCCTAAAAACTCTATAGATGCTTGTCTTAAATTTGTGAGAGATAAAAATTTAATCATTCATCATGCTGCTTTTAGCACTATAAGGAATCCTGTTTTTCCTTTTAAGTATCCTTTAGATAATTATTTTTCAATTGAGAACTGGTTGGATTATTATTTAAATAATTTTTTTTCAAAAAAAAAAAAAATTGATAATGTAATTAAACAAATAAATTTAATAAAAAAAAATAATTTTAAAATAGATCAATATCTAAAATATTCTAATATTAAAAGAAAAGATTATTTTAACAATTATAAGATTTTTAGAACATTGCAAAAAAAATATCTTTTGAAACAATCAAATGGAATCATAAAAAAAATATCATTTATTGATCATCACACATGTCATGCACACTATGCTGCATATGCACCTAATATAAAAGAACAAAAGATTGGCATCTTAACAATAGACAGTGAGGGAGATGTGCTAAATCAAACATTTTGGATTTATAACAAAATAAATAATATAATAAAAAAAATTAATCATAGTAGTGAGTGTGATTTAGCTAGAATTTATAGATTTATTACTTTAATTTTAAAAATGAAACCTAACGAACATGAATATAAGGTAATGGGTTTAGCTCCGTATGCAAAAAATGAGTATTCAATAAAAATATATAATGAACTATTTAAAGATATCTTAAAAGTTAAAGATTGTAAGGTGCTTCATAAAAATAGACCTAAAAATCTTTTTAACTATCTCTATGAGAAAACAAAACAATATAGATTCGACAACATTGCTGGAGCTGTGCAAATTCTTGTTGAAAAAATCTCTTCGGATCTAATAAATCAAATATATAAAAAACATAAAATAAAATCTTTTTCAATAAGTGGTGGTGTTAGCATGAATATTAAAATGAACAAAAAATTGTTATCAGAGCCATTTGTAAAAAAAATCTATGTACCTCCAACAGGTACTGACGAATCATTATCAATTGGTGCTTGTTATTATTTAAATAGATCAAGAAATAATAAACCTATTAATAATATTTATTTGGGGCAAAAGATAAGTGAAAATAAAATTAATAAGTCTAAAATATTAGGTCAGCTAAACAAAAATAAATATATTATTAAAAGTGGTGTAAATCATAAAGTTATTGCTAAATTGTTAAAAAACGGAGAAATTGTTGCAGTGGCAAGAGGAAGAGAGGAGTTTGGAGCAAGGGCATTAGGAAATAGAAGCATTTTGGCCAATCCGTCTGTTAATGGAATAGTTCAAAAGATTAATGAACAAATAAAAAATAGAGATTTTTGGATGCCATTTGCATTAACTATTCAACAAGAAAGGCATAAAGATTTTATTATAAATAAGAAATCAGTAGATTGTGATTTTATGACAATAGGGTTTGATACAATTGAAAAAAATTATTCAAAAATTAAAAATGGAACCCACCCCTACGACAAATCTGTAAGACCTCAAATATTAAAAAAAGAATTTAATGAAAATTATCATTCAATAATTGAAGAATTTAGAAAAATTACTAAAATCCCCGCATTGCTCAATACAAGTTTAAATTTGCATGGAATGCCAATTTCATCTGAACTCGATGACATATTAAAGACTTTTAAAAATAGCGGTCTAAGATATCTTTACTTAGAAGATAATATATTAATAAAAAAAAAATAAATTTAACTTAGATAATATCATTTATCAAAGATTGTCTGATATTAAGACCTCTTAAATTTTTAAGATTTTTATTTTTTTTTTTTACCCTTTTAATTGTTTCTACAGTTTTTTTTGTTTGCTTTAATTTGAATTTATAACAAATTTTTTCAGTAATACTTTTTGGATTTTCAATAAATTCATCATAATCAATTTGAAAATCTGGTTTATATTCTCTCATGATTTTTTTGATTAAGTTTACATACAAAACAGATCGCTCTGCGGAATTATAATGATTCCAGTTATCATAATTTTCTTTTGGTAGCCAAACTGGATAAAAACAATTTTTTATCTTGGTTAATGGAAAAATACTGTTTTTTATATTTTTATCATCAAACCAATTCTTGGTTATTAAAGAGTTTATTAAGTCAAAAGAATTTCTATTGATAAATATTATTTTATTTTTAGGATATCTTATTTTTAAATTAATAATATTTTTTACTAAATCTGGAACTTTTATTACAATTGAAAAATTTTTTTTTTTATAAAAATTTAATATTGCACTTCGATTTAGTTTATTTTTCATTTTGAAATTAATTTCAGAAGGAGTTTTAGAATTTCCTATATAACTTTGATCGATATTTCTAAAATTAATCTTTCTTCCAACAATACTATTAAACACAAGCTCTTCAGATAAATATGTACTGTATAATAACTCAAAATAATCTGCTTTAAGTTTATGCATTGTAGGCAGTAAAGAAAATAAAAATTCTGGTTCGTAAAAATATTCTACATTTTTAAGTGTATAAAAAACTCCTCCTATAACAGAAGTCCCTGATCTTGCTGGACCTGTAAGCCAGTGTATATTATTCAATACATAATTAGAGTAACTTGATATAAAATATTTCATAATAATCTAGTAATTAATATAGTAAAAAAGTATTATAAAATATTAGATTATAATTAATTATTTTCTTAATTTATTTCAAACCTATATTTTTAAAATTTTTTTCAGTGCATAAATCAAGCCAATTGAGCTATTAGTACTGGTTAGCTACATGCGTTGCCGCACTTCCACACCCAGCCTATCAACGTGGTG
>MDSW01038081.1_pt1 | contig 24068 bp, 24 predicted proteins | sample 811171 | NCBI WGS metagenome assembly MDSW01 (sample SAMN05326641, study PRJNA326480) | marine metagenome | isolation source: seawater | place: Atlantic Ocean: North West | collected 2012 | reverse complement strand
TTAATATGGTGGGCGTGATAAGAATCGAACTTATGGCCTCTACGATGTCAACGTAGCGTTCTACCATTGAACTACACGCCCGTTATGATATATCAAACATTAATTTAATTAATGAGCTTCATTAAAAATTTTGATCGTAATTTAAATTTTTTTACTTTTCTTTTTATATTAATACCTTTTTCCTACATCCTTGGAAATCTTGCAACAAATATTCTTGGTCTTTTAATAATTTTAGCAAGTATATTTAAGTATAAAAAAGAAGTTTTTACACCTAATAATAAAATTTTAATATTTTTTGCCATTTTTTTTTTACTCGTTATCATTTCTACTATAATCGATTACTATCAAAATCCTGAAAGTGCGAGTTTAGAAAAATCCTTTTTATATTTAAGATATTTAATTTTGTTAATCGCTATATGTCCCATTATAAAAAATGGAGACCTTAACTTTAAATACTTTTTTTTATCCTGTTTGGTTTGCTCAGTATTTTTATCTTTAGATGTAATTTTTCAATCAATAGTTGGGAAAGATTTGTTTGGCTTTGTATCTCCTAAAACGCATAATTCAGGTTTTCTAGGTGAAGAATTAATTGCTGGTGGATATATACAAAAATTTTTATTTTTAGGTTTATTTTCAATACCATTGCTGACAAAAAAAATCAGCAAATTTAATTTGTTAGTATTTCTTTTTTTATTAATTGGCTTCGCTGGAATAGTTTTATCTGGCAATCGTATGTCTGTAATATTATTTTTTATTTTTATAATTTTTTCAATTTACTTAGTGAGAAAATTTAAATATGAATTTTCTTTAGCGTTAATAATTTCTCCTATAATCTATATTTTAATTTTTAATTTAAATAGTAATATTCAATCTTCTCACAATAGTTTTTTTGTTAACTTTAAAAAACTACTTCCAGACATCTCCTCTGAATTAAAAAAAGAATATCCAGAGTTAGAATCAAATAAAGGAAATGTTTTTTATAGACAATATAAATATAAAGAGAAAGTAGGATATGAAATTTTGCCATTTGGAAGTGGTCATTCAGTACTTTATATAACTGCAATTGATACATGGAGTGACAGTCCAATTATTGGTTCAGGAATTAGATCCTTTAGACATAAATGCAAAAATAAAATGCATCTACCTAACCGAGGATGTGAAATGCATCCGCATAATTACTATTTGGACATTCTAAATTCTGTAGGAATGCTCGGCCTTCTATTTATATTATCTACTTTTTATTTTATTTTTAAAAATAGATTTTCCTTAAAAAGAAAAATAAAAGAAGGAAAAAATTATTTTATATTTAATTCAATATTTTTATGTTTGTTAGTTGAATTTTTTCCCTTTAAAAGCTCTGGTAGTTTTTTTTCAACTGATAACTCATTTTATATTTTTGTTTTATTTGGTTTAATTATAAATCTTAAATACAGCAAGAAATAAAATCCGCTTATATTAATAAAATTGTATTTTATTTACTATATTTTTTGGTAAAAAAATTAAAATTAGAAATTTTAGTTTTTTATAACTTATTGGATATTTTAAAATCTCTAAAAAAGCTTTAACCTTTAAATTTTCTAAAAAATATTTTTTAATTTTAAGTAATTGAACTTGTAAAAAAACACCTTGGAATGAATAGCTTTTCATTTTTTTTAAATTTTTGTTTAGTTCAATCCAGTTTTCGAATTCCTTTACAAACACATTAATTTTTTTTCTAGAAAAATTTGACTCGTGAACTCTATAATATGCCAAAGGTTCTTGAACACAATCTACTTGATTTTTTATACTTAAATCAACGAATAAATCAAAATCTCCTATGATCTCATATTTTTTATTAAAAATTCTTTTTTTAAAAAATTCTTTTTTAATAACAACAGTTAATATTGGCATTTTATAGTGATCTAATAAATTTTGGGTTATTATTCCGGTAGGTAGGTTTTGATTTACAAATTTTTTTATTGAATTCGATCCATTTCTATTTCTTAAAATATAGCAATTTGAATATACTAAAGTTAATTTTTTATTTTTTTTGAATAACTTTATTTGTTTTTCAACTTTCTTTGGAACCCAATAATCATCCACATCTAGGAAAGATATAAACTTTCCATTTGACCTTTTAATTGCAAAGTTTCTTGCTTCATAAAGTTTCATATATTTATTAGTTTTGAAATATTTAATCCTTTTATCTTTAAAAGATTTTAAAATTTTCTCACTATTATCTTTTGATTTATTATTACAAAAAATTATCTCTAAATTTTTATAAGTTTGATTTAAAATTGAATTTATTGCTTTGGATAAATACCTTTCACCATTATGGCAGTTAACTATTACACTAACCAGTGGATCTTTATTTTTTATCATAGGATCTTATTGTTTCTTTTAAACCTTTGTCAAAAGATATTACCGGTTGCCACGATAAGAGTCTTTTAGACTTGAGTGTATTTGGATAAGTCTTTAAATTTTCATCCTTTCTTAATTTAATTTTACCAAATTCTGGTTTTCCTCCTTTGCAAAGGTTCATTACTTTGAAAATTATTTTTTTTATCTTTAGAGGTTTTCCTGAACCAATGTTAATTATTTGTCCTTTGGTTTTTTTATTTTTTATTGCCTTAAAAATTGCTTTAACCAAATCATTTACATGAATAAAATCTCTATATTGGTTGCCTGATGAAGTTTGAAATTTTTTATTTTTTAAACAATTAGTAATCAGTACTGGCAGGAAACGATTTGTATCTTGTTTGGGGCCATATGCCTGATACAGTCTTAATATAGTGCAAGGAAATCTATTTATTTTATGCAAATTGACTAGATATTTTGTAGCTAAAAGTTTGGCTTTTGCATAAGTCGCTTTGGGACTTCCTGAGTCCGATTCTTTGTGAGGAGAACTAATCTTTCCGTACTCTCCTCCACTCCCTAGTTGAATAAATGAATCAATTTTTTTTTTTAAAAATATTTCAGCCAAATTTTTACAACCTAAATAATGACTTTTATAAGTTTTTATCTTTTCTGTATGATTAACGTGACCACCTAGATTGACAACAAAATCAAAAGTACCATTTATTTTTCTATTTAAAAATTTTTTACTTGTTATATCGCAAATAATATAATTAACTTTTTTTAAAAATCTTTTTTCTGGAGGTTTGTTTAAAGAAATACTTGTAACTTTCCATCCTTTTTTAAGAGAGTTTTTGGCCAAGTGATATCCTATAAAACCACTTCCACCAACTATAAGGATTTTTTTAATCAATTTTTAACTATCTTTCTTTTTAAAATTTTTTCCAGATAATCTTTGTCTCTTTTGGTGTCCATACATTGCCAAAATGATTTATGTTTAAAAGCAACCAATTGGTTGATTTTTGCTGTTTTTTCTAAAGGATAGCGTTCTAAAATTTCTTTATCATTTCTAATTAGCTTTACAAATTTTTTATTAATTACAAAAAATCCTCCATTTATCCAGCTATTTGAAATTCTTTTTTTCTCACTAAAATTTTTTACATTATCTCCTTTTACTTTTAACTCACCAAATCTCGCAGGTGGATTTACTGCGGTCACAGTTACAATTTTTTTCTTTTTGTAATGAAATTTAATTAACTGTTTTATGTTTATATCAGCTAAACCATCACCATAGGTAAGCATAAATGTATTTTCTGGTATTATTTTTGACAATCTCTTTACCCTTCCGCCTGTCATAGTTTTTAAACCTGTATCAAAAAAAGTTATTGAGCATTTTTTTTTATTAATTTTATAATTTATTTTAAAACCTTTCTTTAATTTTTTTTTAATTTTAAAATCTAATTTATTTTTTTTAATGAAATATTTTACAATCTCTTCTCCTTTGTAGCCCAAAGCTATATAAAAATTTTTATAATTATATTTTAAATAAATTTTCATTATATGAACTAAAATTGGTAAATTATTTATTTTGACCAAAGGTTTTGGAATAGATCTAGTTATATCTCCTAAGCGTGATCCAAAACCTCCAGCTAATATTCCAACTGATATTTTATTTTTAGACATTCAAGATCCTTATTTATAAAATAATTGCATATTTTTGTCAGTTAATTTTTCAAAAAGAAAATTTTTTATTTTTTTATCAAATTTAAATTTTTTTTTCTTATTATAAATTTTTTCTATTTCCTTAAAAAGATCCTGTTTATTTTCGATCAATTTAAAATATTTTTTTTTTATTTTTAGAGAATTTAAATTTACATTATCACATGGGTCAAGAACCAAACATATTAGATAGCAACTATAAGCTAAAGACTCAATTGATCCTCCGGTAGGACCAGAACAAATAGCGGTATCTGTTTTTTTTAAAAGTTCTGATAAATTTTGATTAGTAATTTTAATTTGATTATTTTGATCGTATGTATCTGATATTGGATACATTGGATGAGGTTTTATAAAAACATTAAATTTTTTATTTCTTTTTAAAAAATATTTTACCCAATCTAAAATTACTTTATCCAAATGCTTAATTCCTGACAAAATGACTAAAATTTTAATTTTTCTTGTTTTTTTATAATTTTTAAATACCTCGGTATAGTTTAGTGCTGGACCTAAAATTATTTTAGCTTTAGGAAAAAATTCTTTTTTCAATTTAATATATGCTTTTCCAATAGATATTATTTTTTTTGGAATAACTTTAGCTTTTTCTTCAAAAGATGTCACAAAAGTATTCATGTATTGTGAGTAGTGTAAAAATCCTTGATAGCCAATAATCTCTTCATTTTTATAAAATTGTCTAAATCCCATGTTCCATCCTTTATCAATAGTTTGATTTTCAAACCAGTTAATTACTTTATAAATTTTTATTTTTTTTAACATGAGTTTTTTAACAAAAAGATAATTAATAATAGAAGTTTGCTCAGAATAACAATTTATATTATTGTTTATTTCAGTATGTAAACAGGGTGATAAATCCCACTCTTTATACTTTTTATACTTTATTAAAAATTTTTTTTTTCTAAAGGAATGCAGTCCCGAATAAAAAACATCTTTTATGCTTAAGTAATGCTCTTTAAAAATATAATTTTTATCGTTTAAATTATTTATAATTTTGAAAACTTTAAAAATATTTCTTGTAATTACAAAAGTCGGAACAAAAAAAACATTTCTTATATTTTTCTTTTCTAAATAAATATCTAAATTATTATATAAATTCTTTTTTTTTAAAGTTTTATCTGTTGCAAATAAATCTATCAAAACTATTTTATCTTTTTGTGATTTAAACTTTAAGTTTATCTTTTTTATAAATAAATTAATGTAAAAAAAAATAGTTAGATTAAATATAAAGGAATTAAAAAAGTATAGGAAATTTCTATAAAAAAAAAGTGTCTTTTTTTCAAATTTCAAATCTATATTTATTTTTTTTTTAAAGGACCATTTTTTGATAATTTCTCTTAAATCATCTGAGTCTAATCTTATGGCAATTTTTTCATATTTTTTTGATAAATTTTTTAAAGTTTCAAGTATAGAAATATTTTTATGTAAATTAGAATAATATATATTTCTGGAAGCTGGTATCGAAGACCACCAATCAATATTTTGTTTGAAATTTTTTGATATTTCTCCAATCCAACTTGTATAACTCTTTCTTGAATTTAAATATAATTGAAAATATTCCTCTTTAATATTTTTGGGATACTCATGAGGATTAAGTAAAAGATTCCAATGCAAAATATTTTTTTTCATTTTTAATCTGAAAATAGACAAGATTACTTATAAATTTCTCTCCAAATTTTTGCATGACTTTGCCCCAACAAAGTTCCCTGTGCATTACAACTATTACAAGGATTTAAACTTCTTTTACCTTTTAACAAAGTTTTTCTATATTTATCAAAAATCTTCCCCTTCCAGATATTAAAAATGCTGTCTTGCATCATATTGCCCATTGTTACTCTTCTCTGCCAGTCTTGAGGGCAAAGGAAAACATCTCCATTCCAATCAATTAAAAACTGATATGAAGGATAAAAACAAGTAGTATGTATTGAGTTATCTACTTGATTTCCTATTTTAATTGTTCCAGTTCTATTAGTTAACTTTACGCCAAAATTATTATCTTTGTCATACCATCTGTCTCTCAAAATAATCAGTTCATCTGGAACTTTTGCGTCTTTAATTATTTTTTTAAACTTTTTAATTTGTTCGGGGCCATCGTACATACTTATTAAAACTCTACTAACATTAGATTTGTATAAATTCCTTAACATCTTACTGTTTAGGACATCTCCATTTGTGACGATTTCTACCGATGAAACCTCTGAAAGTTTTTTTGTTATGTACAGTATTTCTTTGTGTAGTAGAGGTTCGCCATAACCACATAGCGCTATTGCTCCGTTATATTTTATTTTTTTTAAATCTGAAGCTAGTTTATCAATTAAAACTTTGCTCATTTTTTGGTAAGTGTCAGGTGCTATAGCTGGATCAGACTTCGGGCAAAAGGAGCACGATCTATTGCAAACATCTATTAAACTTAATTCTATCCAAGTAGGTAGAGGAATATTCTGGTAAAATCTTATATTTTCATTAACTATTAGTGAACGTCTTTTTAAATTTTTTTTGATCGTTGTTCTCGGATTCATAATATAAAGCAATTATATATCGTTCAATAGTTGAACAATCAAGCATAATATTGTAAATTTGTTATATTAATAGATAACATTATGCAAAATAAATTAATTCTGAACGAAGGTTACGCAAAAATTAATCGTCTATTTACCGGTGGCCATGGTTCAAATATTTTTATAAAAAAAAAGAAATATTTAGATCTTTCTTTTTGTGCAGGTTCATTATTGTTAGGGCACAATAACAAAATCATAAAAAAATCATTGAAGGAAATATTGAATAAAAATATTTCGAATTTAGCAGCACCAAATGAACAGGCTAATGAATATTCAAAAATTTTAAAGAAAGTTTTTAAGTATAGTAAAAGATTTATTTATTGTAACTCGGGAACAGAGGCCGTTACAAAATCTCTACGAATATGTAGTGCTTTGTCAAAAAAAAAATTAATTGTAGCTGTAACTGGGAGTTGGCATGGATCTGTTGATAATCTTCTTTATTCAACAAAAAGTGATTTAAAACCTTTTCCATTATCTGATGGATTAAATAATGACAATTACAAAAAAATAAAATTTATTCCATATAACGATATAAAAAAGTCTGAAAAGATAATTAAAAAATTTAAGAATTCTATAAACTGTATTATTATAGAACCAATACAAGGTTGTCTTCCGAATGAAAAATCAAAAAAATATTTAATATTTTTAAGGAAGATTACAAAAAAATATAAAATTAATTTAATTTTTGATGAAATGATAACTGGTCTAAGAACAGAAGGAACTAGTATACAGTCTTATTTTAAAATTTATCCAGATATTTCTGTGTTTGGTAAATGTTTTGGTGCAGGACTTCCAATGGGAATAATAGGAATTTCAAAAAAAATTGACACCCAGATAAAAAAAAGTAATAAGAAAATATTTTTTGGTGGAACATTTTCTGGTAATTCAATTGCAACTTATGTTGGAATGAAAACAACAAAATTCATTTTAAAAAATAAAAAAAGTATTTTTTCAAAATTAGAGAAAAATTCAAGTTTTTTTCAAAATGAATTAAATAATTTTTTTGTACAAAAAAAAATTAAAGCAAAAATTTATAGATTTAAGTCAATGATAAGAATTGTTTATAGTAATAAAGATATTATAAATAGAATTCAAAGAGATTTTTTAGAAAAAAAAAATATAAAAAAAATAGAAAAATTAAGAAAATTTCTTTTAAAAAGAAATATTTACTATCCAACTAGTGGGGTAATTTTTTTTTCAACTGCAACAACTAAAAATGACATAATTAAACTAATTAACTCATTAAAAATTGGATGTCTAAAATTTTTAAGATAAATTTTTAATTTAATTCTTTTATACTATTATCTTTTAGCTCGAAAACTTTATTAAAAATAGTCTGGTCAACTTTTCTATGAGTAATAAAAACTACTGTTTTATTTCCTTTAAACTTGCTAAGTGATTTTAAAATATTTGACTCAGTTTCTAAATCCAAAGAACTAGTTGCTTCATCAAAAATTAAAAGGTCAGGATTTCTATACAATGCTCTCGCAATACCTATTCTTTGTTTTTCACCTCCAGAAACTTTAGCTCCATTTTCACCTACTAAAGTTTCAATACCCTTAGGAAGCTTATTTACAAATTGAGCAATATTAGATTCGTCTATTACTTTTTTTACTTTTTCAGTATTAATTTCACTTTCGTAAGAATTTATTGCTATATTTTTTTTAATAGTATCATCTAGAAGATAAATTTTTTGGGGTACATAACCAATATTATTTTTCCACCTATCAACTTGTTCATAGGCATTTTTGCCGTCAATTAAAAATTTTCCACTATCCGGTTGAATTAAACCTGTAAGTAAATCACAAATTGTACTTTTTCCAGCACCTGTTTCTCCTATTATTGCTACAAAATCATTTTTTAAAATTTTAAAATCAACTTTTTCAAGGACTTTTTTTGAACCTTTTGAAAAGGAAAAGCTTACATTGATAAATTCAATGGCTTCTTTTAATGGAAGTCTCTCATTGTTATCAATTTTATTCTCTAAAATATTTTTGCTCAATAATATATCTTCTGAAAGTACTTTTATTGAAGATGAAGCAAACTTTATATAATTATAAGCAGTCGAAATCTCATTAAGAGAAGGCACCAACCTTAATGCTGCTATTAAATAAAAACCTAATGTAGCCATAATTTCTGAATTATTAAAGTTATAAAAGGACATACCTAATATAATTGCTACCATTGAAGAAATTAGAAAAACCTCATACCAAATTCTTGTTAAATTATTCATGAAAGTAAATTTTCTTTGTATATTTGCAGTTCTGCTCATGTTGATATGGTAATTTTTATGAAACAGTTTTTGTAAATTAAAAATTAAAATTTCTTTTATAGCACCAAAGCTTTCGAAAAGATTCTTGTTTTGAGACTCCTCTGATTTAATTCTACTCGTGCCAAAATTTGCGAACCTTTTTCTGTTAACTAAATATAAAAAAATTCCAAAAGTTAAAGATGAAAACAACAATATTAGTGCAATATTTTTATTTACATAAAAAAGTAAAAAAACAATTCCCAGTGAAAAAAAAAATTGAACAAATAATTTTACCAAAAACATTAAAACATTAGTAAAAACTGCAACTTCAATATTTATATTTGTAATAAGTTTTGAAGAATTCTTATTTAAATGAAATAAATATTTCTGATTTATATAATTTCGAAAAAGACTGCTACTTAAATTAATTTTTGCAGCATGAACGAATTTACTCTGGTGCCACAAATGAAAGACAGAAAAAAGTGATTTAAATATAAAAATTCCTAAAATTAAAAATGTTAAAAACTTTAAAGATTCTTTTCCAGAAAGATTTGAAGTATCATAAAAATTATTAACTATTTCTAAAGTTGGTGTCATCTCAACTTTAGAAAACTGTTCGATTAACGGAATAAATGAACCTAAACTTAAAGCCTCAAATAAAGCAGCAAACAAAGTTATTATACAAAGAAAATAAAAACGCTTTTTATCATCCTTGCTAAGTATTTTAAAAATATTTTTAAATAAATAAAACATAATTTTATATTTGGCTATTTAAGTATTCGTAAATTCTATTACTTACCTTATCACTTTTTAAACATAAACTATTTTTATCTAAATTGATCTTTCTTTTACTATCAATAACTTCTGCTATTTTATCCTTAAATTCTTGATAGTTTTTAATTCTAATTTTATCTAAATTATTTAATCCTTTAAAATAACATGTATTTTGTAAATTTGGATCTAAGAAAAAACATTCATTATCATTTCCAATACCTTCCAAAATCATTGTCGATCCGAATGAAAATGCTATTTTACTTTTTTCTAGAAAGCCATAACTTGCATTAATAGACTTAGTTTTTATTTGTGTTTTGACATTTGTATCTTTGAAAAAGATTTTTTCATTATCATTATTATTTAAATTTCCATGATGTTTTATCAAAATACTATAGTTGGGCGACTCTAATGAAATTTGCTTTATCCATCCTAAAATCGTCTTTAAATAATTTGTGTTATTAATTTTATTAACGTAAAGAAATGTATTAGGATTTAATCCTAAAATTAAAATGTCAACATTTGGTACACTTTCTAAATCTTTTTTCTTAGAAAACCAATCATGTTCCATAAATAATGAACCAACTGGATAAGATTTTTTTACGTCTCCCCCCAATTCAATTAACCTATTTTTTGTGTAAGCCTCATCACCAAGAGAAAAAAAAACATCTATATAAACAAAAAGGCTTATTGTTGTTTCACAAATATTTTTTTGAGTACAAGCAGTAAGTAGACCGCCATTTTTTTTAAAATAAAAATTTCTAAGAGGACATGTTCTATAAAATCTATCATTTAACAAAAATTTTGATTTATATTTCTTGAATAAAGTATTGTATTTGCAAGATGTAAACATAATAATTTTGAATATTAGTAAAAAATTGAATTTATATTTTATAGAGAAATAAAATAAATTAAAAAAAAATTTTAAATTTTTTAACTTGTTCGCGTTGAAGAAATCAGAACTAAATAAAAATATTTTTAAAAAGTTAATAGTTTCAAACTTTTCATCATGCTTTTCATTATTTTTATAACCATTTGTAATAGCTAAGCAGCTTGGAAAAAGTCTCATTAATTTTTTTAATCTTTTGTAGGCTAAATCATCTCCGATATCATCAATTATAATATCAAAGTTTTTTTTTAAATTAATTTTTTTTGAAAAAAAGAAACCCCAAAACAATATAAGAAGGTAAATTAAAGAATCTTTAAAAAAAATTCTTCCGTTTAATATTTTGTTAAACCTACCTTCTTTGTAATTAAAATATCCATTTATAATTTGTTTACTTTTTCTAGAAATAACTTCCTCAGGCAAGTCTTGAATTGATGAATATTTTTTTGTTAATTCAGAAAATAATTTTTGGTGTACAAAATTATAAATTGTATTTTTTATATCAATTGAAATTTTATATGAGTCATCATTGTTTTTATCTACATTAAAATTATTTATATTAAAAAAGTTATTTTTCATTTTATGCTAATTTTTTTAAAAGATTCGCAAACTTTAATTCTGGATTTTTAGATAAAGGTAATGAATATTTTTTAATGAAACTATTTCTAGCTCTTATAACTTTTTTATCATTCCACCAATTACTAATATTATCTATATTTTCGTTTATATGATTAGTTAAAAGTTTAGTTTTAAAAAATAAAATTTTTGCTTCTTTAAGTTTGTTAAAATCTTCTTTAGCACTATTTTGAACCCAATTTAAATTTGGAAGAATAAGCACCGACGGAACATTGGCTGCCATAGTTTCAAGAAATCCCGTAGAGTTAGTTAGGTGTACAGTAAGTTTGCTTCGTGAAAAAATTTCTTTTTTTGAATATTTAAAATAATCTAACTGATATTTATATTTTTTAAATAAAATTTCTCTTATAATTTTTTTTTCTAATTTTTTTTCATTAAATTTGTTTATTCTAATTATAACTGACTTTTTATTTTTTTTATTTAAACCAGATATAATTTCTGCCATACTGATATTTGCGTTTAGATTAAATTTATACTCTGGAAAAGCTCTTGCTCTCATATTGTGCATCCATGAACTATAAAAAAATATTTTACTTCTTTTTTTGCTTAAAATATTTTTATCTGTTCTAAAATTAAATAATGGAACATTTTTTTTATCTTTAATTTTACCCCAAGAAATAAATTTATCACAACTTTCAATTTCTGGAAGAAATGAAACATGTTTCGATGTAAAATAACTTCCTCCATGTTGTGCAACAACATAGCGAGCTCTTTTTTCAATTTTTTTTGCAGCACATAGTTTGAATATTTCATTTTGTTGATAGGAGTACATTGAAAGTATTAATTTAGGTTTTTTTGGCCAAGGTAAGTTATCGCAAATTTTATTTAGGTAAGAAAAATTTTCAATTGAATCGGTAGGTAGTATATCTGGAAGAATTTCTCTAATAAACTTTTCTACATCGCTAACATTTTTTTTCTTAAATTTGAGTCTACTTCTAACTAAGTCATTTTTTTTCGCAGTTCTATATTTTGGATTTGTGTTTATTTGTGGTATTTGATTTAAAAAAAAGTAAAACTTTAAATTCTGAAGAAAACTGAAAGGATTATCTGAGATAAAATAATCTTTTTTTTTCATAAAAATTCTTAAGAACTTTGAAAGTATTTTTTTTATAAAGTTTTGATCTTGTTTCTTTTTAAACGTTGTAGAAATGTTGGAAATTTTTACTTTTTTAACTGGAATATTGAAATTTAAAAACTCAAATATTTTGGTATACAAATATAAATTCCATGAATTCCCATAATTAGAGATTTTATCTTCAAAATCACTTAGATTTTCACAATAAAAGTTAAAATATCTATAGTCTGCTAAAATAATTTTATTAAATTTTTTTTTTTCTAATGCAAATTTAAGGCTTGTATATCTCTCTAATACTATCCCGACAAAAATTTTTAACCAAGGTCCAATTATTATTGTCCAAAATCTCTTTGAGAAATTTTTTTTATGAATTACGTTAAGTTCTCTAGAAATATCATCAAGTAAATTTTTACATATTTGATCGTACTGATTAACGTATTTATCGATTTTTTGATTGTTGGCATCTTTTTCGTGATCAATAATATTAAAATTTTTAAGCTTTTTAAACGAGTCTTTAATTTTTTCTAAGCACCAATATCCTAAAAAAAATAAATCATAACTCTTTGGCCAGTTTTTTGGCTCTGTATCTAAAACTAGGCATTTTTTCATATTTTTATTTTTAATTTTTTTATAATTTCAAAAGTTATGGGTTTTTCTGGACCTATGTTTATAGGAGACTTCTTGCCCAATAATTTTTCATAATAGATTGGGGACACGCCAAACCCTGGCCTTATTCTTTTAATATTAGTTTTAGTAAATTTTTCTTTTTTATTTATTTTCTTTATTGAAAATATTGATCTCCTAAAAATTTTATTTTTTTCTTCATTTTTGCTTCTATGAAAATTATTTTTTCCTAAAATATTAAAACTTTTTTCCAAAACTCTTTTAAATTCTTTAATTTTTTTTCCTCTTAAAGAAAAAGCTATATCAGCTCCGTTTTTTTGATTTTCTAAAGCTATGTGTTTTTCAACAAGTTCTGCTCCCGCTAAAATAGCAGCAGAGGCTATTGAGTTCTCAGTGCTATGATCGGAAAAACCTACCATGCACTTAAACTTTTTTTTAAGAATTTTTATATTATTCAAATTAAAATCGCTATTCTTTGCAGGATAGTTACTAACACAATATAAAAGTACTATTTCTTTAGCTCCACATTTTTTTGCATAATTGAAGGTCATTTCAATCTCTTTTATATTTGCAGTTCCAGTAGAAATAATTATTGGTTTTTTTGTTTTAGCTATTTTTTTAATTAATGGAAAATCTAACATTTCAAAAGACGCAATTTTATAAATTGGACAATTTAACTTTTCCAATAAATCGACAGCAGTTTCATCGAAAGGTGTGCTAAAACAAATTATTCCTAATTTTTTAGCATACTTAAATAGTTCTTTATGCCACTCAAAAGGTGTTTGTGCCTTTTCATACAATTTCCAAAGATTATAATTTTTCCACAGTCCTTTCTTAATTTTAAAATAATTTTTTTTTGATTTTAAGGTCATAGTATTTGGAGTATAAGTTTGAAGTTTAACTGCGCTGGCTCCATTTTCTTTAGCACACTTGATCAGTTTTTTTGCTTTTTCTAGCTTACCATTATGATTGGCAGAAATTTCTGCGACTAAAATAGGTAGTTTTTTTTTGAAAATTTTTAAAATTTTAGACATTTTATTAACCTATAAACTTTTTAACTTTATTAATTACGTATCTTTGTTCCTTGTCAGACAAATCATAAAATAAAGGTATAGATAAAGCAGAGTTATAAAAATTTATACTATTTAAATACTTTTTTTTATTTTTATATTTTTTTTTATAATAAGGATGAACAAAAACAGGAATGTAATGGACTTGGGTAACTATTCCTGACTTAAAAAATTGTTTCATCAATTGTGCCTTAGTTTTTTTTATTTTTTTAAAATTAATTTTTAAAATATAAAGATGATTGCTACTTTTGTTTCTTAGTCCTTTTTGAAGTGGAGTGCAGTTTTTTAAGTTTTCAAATGCCTTATCATATCTATTTGCTAATAATTTCCGTCTGTTTAAAAATTTATTTATTTTATTTAATTGAGAAATCCCCAAAGCGCACTGAATATCTGTAATTCTGTAGTTATATCCAAGTTCTTGCATCTCGTAGTACCATGGACCTATTACTTTTGAGTTTTTTATTGAAAAATTTCTATTGTTCTTCTCTAATCCATGGTTTCTTAAAACTTTCAGTTTTTCATATATATTTTTATTATTCGTAGTAATTGCACCACCCTCGCCTGCTGCAATAGACTTTACCGGGTGAAAAGAAAAAACTGTCATATCTGAAAAACAACAACTGCCAACTTTTTTATTGTTGGTGTATTTGGCTCCAAATGAATGTGCCGCATCCTCAAATATTATAGCCTTTGCTTTACTAGCAATTTTTTTAATTTTTTTCATATCGCACGGCAATCCTCCAAAATGGACTGGAGCGATTGCTTGAATTTTGTTTTTTTTAATTACTTCTGTTAGACTTTTTACAGAGAGGTTTGCTGTGTTTTCTTCTACATCTGCGAAAACTACATTTCCACCAGAAAATGTTGAGGAATTAGCTGTTGAGACAAAGGTTATAGGAGAAGTTAAAAGTTTTTTTTTTTTTATTTAGTTTTGACACAATTGCAGCCAAATGAAGACCAGCGGAGCAACTGCTAACTGCCACACAATATTTTGCACCAACAAACTTTGCTATTTTCTTTTCAAACAAATCGACAAAAGGTCCTTGGGTCAAATTTTTACTTTTTAAAACTTTTACTACAGACTTTATATCTTCCTTGTCGATATGATGTTTGCCATATGGTATCATTTAGATATTTTCTAGAAACCTAATTTTTTATTAAGTGATTTAATTTCTTCAATAGATAAAAATTTATCATTAATATCTGATCTATACTCGTAATCTTGTTTTACTGGTATCCCCTTTTCATTTTCTACACTCAAAGTGTAATTAACCTTAAAATCAAAAAATTGTATGCTAGGTTTTATCAAAAAATAATCTTTGAATTGTAAAGTTAAATGAGATTCATTTTTGGAACACATTTGTTCATGAAGTTTTTCTCCTGGTCTTATTCCTATAATTTTGTGTTTTAAATTAGGAGCCATTGATTTTGCTAAATCAACAATTTTAATAGATGGTATTTTTGGAAAAAAAATTTCACCACCTTTCATTCTTTCAAAAGATTTTACAACAAAGTTAACCGCATGATCTAATGTTATCCAAAAACGTGTCATCCTATCATCTGTTATAGGAAGTTCTTTTGCGCCCTGATCAATAAGTCTTTTAAAAATTTCAATTATTGATCCCCTTGAACCAGCGACATTGCCATACCTCACAACAGAAAATCTTGTAGGATTTTTACCTGTTATATTGTTTGCAGAAACAAAAATTTTATCTGATGTTAGTTTAGTTGCTCCATAAAGATTTATTGGATCTGACGCCTTATCAGTAGATAATGCTATAACTTTTTTAACTTTTGATCTTAAAGCAGCTGTTACAACATTCTCTGCACCTTCTACATTAGTTTTAACACATTCCATTGGATTGTACTCGGCAAGATTAACGTGCTTCATTGCGGCCGCATGTATTATGTAATCTACATCTTGGGTAGCCAAGATTAATCTATTTAAATCTCTTACGTCTCCAATAAAAAATCTTAAAAAACCATATTTTTTTACTGGATATTCTTCAGCCATTAATGACTGTTTAAGTTCATCTCTAGAAAAAATGATTAATCTTTTTGGTTTATAATTTTTGCAAATGAAGTCAACTAAAAGATGGCCAAATGAGCCTGTTCCACCTGTTATAAGTAGTGACTTATTATTAAACATTACTAATTAATTTTCACTATTTTTTTTTAACTCTTCGTACTCTTTTAACTTTCTTTTCATAAAGTTAATTGTTAGTTTTGTTTTTTCTTTAATTCCTCTAGGTGTCAAAATGTACATATAGTTAATTTTTTTTGGATTTTTTTTAAAATTTTCTATTTTAATTAGACCTTTTTCTTTAAGAGCTTTTAAACAATAATTTAGTTTTCCAAGACTCAGCCCTAGATCGTTAGCCAATTTCCTTTGTGAAGAACTTGGCTCTTTGCTAATTTTTAATAGAATGTTCAAATTATCTTGATTGTCTTCGTTTTTCATAATATATATATAGAGTTTATATCGTTCAATAGTTGAACAATCAAGCATAATATTATAAATTTATGCTTAAAATAGCTAAAATTATGAAAGATAAATTCAATTTTAATAAAATTTCTAAAGCTTTAAAAAAGGAAGGATATTTTATTTTTGAAAACTATTTTTCTAATAAAGAACTTAAAAATATTAAAGACTCTTTGTTAGAAACTCTAAACTATATAAAACCTAGTAGAGAAAAAGATCTTCAAAAAAAATATTATGAAATAAAAAAATATAATAGAAAATTAAAAGGAAATTGGTATAACTTAGCTCCCTATAATATTGGTTTATTAAAAAGTTTACATAAAGACCAAATGATAAAATTCGTAAAAAAATTTTATAAAACATCAGTAGTTTTTTCTGGAAGACCAGCTATTCATGTGCATGATGATGAGAATTTACATTTATTAGATCCTCATCAAGAAACTAGTCAGTTTGCTAGGGACACCCTTGTTTTTTGGTCACCCTTATATGACACAAATCAAAATACTGGTGGTATGGCTATATATAAAGATTCACATAGGCATGGTTATTTTAGACACTCGTTGGAGCATCCTCGATTAGGAACTAAAAGTTGGACAAAACAATATACTCATGTAAGTCCAAGAATAGCAAAAAAATTTAAACGTCTAGAATTAAATGTAAAAGCCGGTTCAGCTGTTTTGTTTCTTTCTTCTTTAATACATTCTGGCTATCAAACTAAAAAAAAACAAACTGTACGAATAACTATAACTGAGAGATTTAATCCGCTAAAAAAAATACCTTATTTAAAAAATCATAAGGCTACAATAAAAATACCTTTTACGGGTATTAATTATAATAGAATTAAAAATTAGCTTATATTGATATTATATTTTTTAAGAATTGATATACCTTTTGAATAGGAACTGAAATCTACTATGTCATCAGTTTCTAAAGAAATATTAAATTGTTCCTCTAAACCTGACATTAGAGTCATATGGCCTATTGAGTCCCATTCTGGAATTTCATTATATTTCAATTTTTCATTAAATTTTTCTTTATCTATCGCCAAAGACTTAATAAAAGTTTCTTGATATTTTTTTTTATTATCCATTTTTATTATTTTAAATTTTTAATAATGTTATTTACAATTTTGTCTGATGTCAGTCCATGTTTTTCTTTTAAAAATTTATAACTGCCACCTTTACTATAATAGTCATCTATTCCTATAGTTAATAATTTAGGAGATCCTTCAAGTTTCGCTTTGCACTCTGATATTGCACTTCCAAGTCCACCAATAATATTATGTTCCTCTACTGAAACTATTAATTTTGAAAACTTTAATGCTTCTTTAACTGCAGCACTATCCAAAGGTTTAATGGTATGCATATTTACAACTTTTGCTGAAATATTTTTCTCTTTTAGTTTTTTAGCTGCATCTAAACATGTATGTACAGTTGCACCTGCACAAAAAATTGTAATATCCTTTCCATCATTCAGTTGGATAGATTTTCCTATTTCAAATTTATAATCATTATTATAAACAATTGGATTATTAGAAGTTCCTGTTAAACGAATATAAGATGAAGTTTTTAGTTTTACAGCGGATTCCAAAGCCTTAACTGTTTCTAAGGAGTCGGCCGGTGATATAATTGTAATACCTGGTATTGATCTTAATATACCTACATCCTCTATGCAGCAATGAGTAAAGCCTAGTGTTCCCAAAGCTAAACCACTCGCTATACCAACCATACAGACTCTTTGCTTCATATAGCCTATATTGACTTTAATTTGTTCACAGCATCTTATTGTTTGAAAAGGAGCAAAGGTTGTAGTTATTACATTGTATCCCTCACTAGAAAGGCCAGCTGCTACTCCTATCATATTTTGCTCAGCTATACCCAAATCTACATACTTTTCAGGATAGGTTTTTCTAAATCTATCTAGTCCTGCAGAGGTAGAAACATCACAAGTTAATACCATTAAATTGTCAATTACTTTTGCTAATTCAAGTGCTGCTATTCCAAAAGTAGCTCTTGAGCCTATTGTAGACCAAGTTTTAATGTTTCTTTCATTTATAACCATAAAAATTTAATTTTTTATTTCCTTCATTGCTTTTTCATACATAGCTTTGCTTAAAACAGCATGGTGCCAATCATTATTATTTTCAGAAAAAGAGAATCCTTTACCCTTTAAAGTATTTGCAATTATTGCTTTTGGTTTTTCTGGAGATTTAGGTGCTTTGAAATAGTCGTATAAATTTTCTAGGTTATGGCCGTCAAGTTCCACTGTATCCCAGCCAAAGCTCGACCATTTCTTTATTAAATCTGAAGTATCCATTATCTCTTTGTTTTTACCAGTTTGTTGAAAATTATTCTTATCTATAATTGCGTAAAGATTGCCCAGCTTAAAGTTTGGCGCGGCCATTGCGGCTTCCCATACTGAGCCTTCGTTACACTCTCCATCACCTATAACTACATATACATTATTCGATTTTTTTTTCTTTTTAAGAGAAATAGCTATGCCTATTCCTATTGAAAGACCCATCCCAAGAGAACCATTTGAAAATTCAATGCCTAAATTTTTATTTATCACTGGGTGACCTAATAGGTTACTGTCATCTTTTTCGAAAGTTTTTAATTCATCTTTTGATATATAGCCCACTTCACAAAGTGCTGCGTAATAAGCTAAGCAAGCATGGCCTTTGCTTAAAATAAACCTATCTCTATCTTCCCAATTAGGATTATCTTTTTTTATTTTCATCACTTCTGAAAATAAAATTGAAACTATTTCTACTATAGAAAGAGCTCCCCCAAAATGAGAGCTGCTCGCTCCTGCAGAAAATGCCATTTCCAAAATATGTTTTCTTATTTCAATTGAAAATTTTTTTACTTTTTCAATGTTATCTTTTTTCATAATTTAAATTTTACATTCCTCCGTCAACTCTAATGACTTGGCCTGTAAGATAATTTGACATGTCGGAAGATAAAAATAATGCAACTTTTGCAATTTCTGCAGGTTCACCAATTCTTTTTAAAGATATTCTAGATAAAGTTTCATCAATTATATTTTTAGGAGTATTTTTTGACATCATTTCCGTATTTGTTAAACCTGGGGCTATTGTATTAACTCTAATGTTGCTTGATCCAAGTTCTCTTGAAAGTACCTTAGCCTGAGAAATTAATGCTGCTTTAGATGCAGCGTATGCGCTTCTACCTTCGTTTCCATCTATGGCAGAACTTGATGAAATATAAACAATGCTACCCTTTTTGCTCTTCATCATAGACTTTAAAATATACTGGGTAAATACAGTTTGTGAAAAAAAATTAACCTCAAAAATATCTGTAAGATTTTTTTTAGATGTCATTTGAAATAAAGAACTATGAATAGTTGCAGCATTATTAATTAAAATATCTATTGATTTTTTCGAGGATAAAATTGTTGAAGCTGCATCTTTAATTTGACTCTCATTAGACAAATCTAACTTTATTGGAATAATTTTATTGTTGTTTTTTTTCTGAACCTTGGACAAGTTAGATTTAAAGTTATCATCTATATTTCTTGCACATGCAAAAATATCTGCACCATTTTCTGAGAAAATATTTAATATCTCTTTACCAATACCTTTGTTGCTACCAGTTATAACTGCAGTTTTATTTTTTAATAACATTATTTAATAAAATCATCTTTTGAAAAAATGTCCTTAGCTAAAGCAGGTTTGAATATTGTCTGCCCGCTTTTTGTCATAAACTTTTTAATAAACTCTTTGTCTTCACCTGCTAAACATAAATCACTATGATTTCTAAAGTATTTGATTCTAAAACCATAATCGACTATTTCTTTTAAAGAACTTTCAAAAATATTCCCAATTTTAATATGAACGTAAGGGCATACCAAAACATCTCCTATAGGAGTTACATAAAGTCTATTTACTGTTGTACAACCTAAAACTTTTTCATGATTTCGATCGAAAGGATTCCAAATATTCCTAACTAAATTTTTATATTCTTTTCTAATTTTTTTTAAATATTCTCTATCTTTGTCATCGCAGATTATATCAGACATTTTTTGCCACATACCTGCTGGAACGGCCACATTTAAAAGTGTTTTATAATTATTATCTTTGGAATAATCTAACAGTTTTTTGAAATGTTCTGTATTAGCATTATAATGACCGACGGTTATATTTAGGTAAGGGTCCATTCCCGCTTCTTGCACGTGTTTCAATCCATCTATTGCTTTTCTCCAGGAGTCTTTTCTTCCTCTAATTTCATCATGTATTTTTTCATCCATACTGTCTATGCTAACCGAAACCCTGCTTACTTTATATTCTGCTAATTTTTTTGCCATTTTTTTATCTAAATAAAATCCATTAGTTGTAAGATATAAATAGAATCTTTCTGGTCTAATAGCTTCTAAAACAGAAAATAATTTATCAGGCTGCAACAACAATTCGCCACCTTGTAGATCAAATTCAAAGTAACCTAGTTCATCTGCCTCATCAGCTAATTTTTTAATAGCATCTATATCTAGATATTCTTTGACGTGATCTCCTTTGGGAGAATTAGTAAAACAATATTTACATCTAAGATTACAAGCATTATTAAAATTTAAATCTATCCCTCTCGTTTTAGTCCCGACTTTTCCATCATTTTTTTGGACATAGTCATAAAACTTCCTTAGCTTTTCAACGAGCCTTGGTTTGTTTAGTAATGAAGAAGCTATTGGCATAAATTTAAATTTTATATTTTTTAATTTCTTCTGGCAATATTAAGTTAAAATTTGCTTTACAAGCTAACTTATTTTTAACTATTCCTTTCGCATCGCATACTGCCATTCCTCTTTTAAAACTTTTAATACTTGTTTCAATATAAAGTCTATCATTAGGTACAATTTTTTGAATAAATTTTAAGTCATTTGCTGATGTTAAATACACAACCTTGCCCTTGTTGCCTGGTAAAGTTAAAATTGACAATGCGCACATTTGAATTAAAGCTTCAGTTTGAAGCATTCCTGGCATATTAGGGTCCTTAGGCCAATGTACTTTAAAGAACCATTCATCATCTTTTAAATCTTTATATCCTTTTGCAGATTTACCTGGAATAACTTCAGTTGCAAAATCTATCATTAAATAAGGATCTCTATTTTGCTGGTACTCTAAAATTCCTTTTTTATCTAAAATCATCTTATTCATTTAATATCAATAACTCGTGTTAAAACCTTATTTATATCATATCCATCCCAAAAAAAATTTATATCCAACCCTTGACCTATTGGAACAACTCGATCAATTCCGTTAATTTTATTATCAATTATAAATTTTTTGAGTATTTTTTTTTCTATGCCAAAATATGTAAGGGTTTGAAATTTTTTAGAAATTATTTTTTTAAGTGAATTTATATTTTTTATTTCTTGTTCATAAAAAAATCCCCATCTTCCTCTATAAGTAGACATATCATTTTTAAAGGATTTTAAGTTCACTGTATAAACATTGCTAGAAAATGTTTTAAAATTTTTAATATTGCTATCTATTGCTAATTTTTTACATAGTTCGGTATATTTTTCAATAGAAGCGACCTCAGTTAGATCGTATTTAATTTTAACAAGATCATTTAATAAATTCCAAAAAATTAATTTAGCTTTTTTAATATTTTTCCCTAACCAAAGAATTAAATGAGGTGAAGAACATGCGTTTTGATCTGCCACGAAAGTATCATTATAAAATTTTAAAGCTAACAATTTTTTTTTAGTTTTATTTAATTTTAAAAACTTTTCCGACTCTACTAAGCAAATAGAATATCTATCTGAAAAAGTTAATTCAGAAGATCTAGGGTTAATTTCAAATTTTCTTACTTCTTTAATAGTTTTGTCTCCACCCCAAACAATTCTAGCATCACAATTAGAGGAAAATTCTTTAGTATATTTTTCATGGTTTGTGTATTTTACAATTTTAATTAAATTTTTAATTCCATTGTGTTTTTTTGAAATTAATTTTTTTATTAAATTACAAATAATATCAACTTGTACAAAATTTTTTGAAGGAACCTTTACTATATTTGAATTTCCAGTTAAAAGCCCAAAAATCAAAGAATAAAAAAAGTTTGTAGGCATATTAGATGGGGTTATATGAAATACAAGACCAAGGCCTAATCTTGTTTCGCTATTAGAATTTAAATATTTTTTCTGTAAATTTAATAAACTGGCCTTTCTTAAAAAAAAGGACAAAGTTTTTATATCTGGATATTCTTTAGAATATTTAGAGTTATTTAACTCAGAAGATAAGTCTGTTAAGAAACTTAAAACTTCTTCATTGTATGGGACTGATGAAATTCTTTCTATTTTAGAGTTTCCAACTAAATAATTAATTTTTCTTTCTGTATTCATATCGTATCACTACATCCTCTAATTTCTGATTTTTTTGATCTTCCATAAACTCTAAAGCGCTTTCCTTTGGATGAACATTCGCATTCTATACCTTCGACAATTTCTCCCAAATCCTCTGTTAAAATACTATGTCCCGGATAACTTGATGGCAAAAGAGAAAACAATTGTATCAAACCTTTCTTTCCATTTTTTAAAATATTAAAATGCTTATCTCTTATAAGTACATCGGAAAATACAGATGTTCTAAAACATGAACACTTTTTACACTCTAAAAAAATTGAACCTGTCTGTTCAACTAATCCATAGTAATTAAAAATTTTTTTTAAATTTAATTTCTTTTTTAATAAATCTTTGAAAGTTTTATTGCCTATCTTCTTATCTTCCATTTTCTTCCAACCTCCGCCGTGTAATAATATTCCATTTGAAAAATCAAAAGGTTCTGAGTTATGATTAAATTTTTCTATTAAGAATTTATAAACATTGCTGGTGAAACCAAAAATAAAGAAAGGTTTATCTCCATTTCGTTTAAGAAATAATTTGAGTTTTTCATAATCAATATTTTCAACATCTTGATTTTTTAATAAAAACGTGTGATCAAGACCAAAAATGGAAAAACCATTAATAGCTGCTACTCTGGCATTAAACATATTTCTCTTTAAATTCATTGGATTTTTATCAATAATTAACATTGGCAACCTTTTTGGTCCTAAAATTGATGAGATAATTTTAGATAATACAACTATCTGATTATAAGAGTTGTCTTTATCTAAATAAATTTTTGAAGGGTTGGTTCCAGATGTTCCCGAGGACATCAAAGTTTTTATAACTTCATTTTTTTTTACACTTATCAAATCAATCTCTTTAAATAGTTGTGTAGGCAAAAATGGCATTTTTTCTAGTTTTTTATTATTTAAATCATAATTAAAGTAATTCAAAATTTTTCTATACTGCTTAGATTTCTTATAGTGATATTTTATTAAATTCTTCAGTTTGCTTTCAAAAAAAAATTTTTTTTCATTTTTATTTAAACCGTAAGCCTGAATATTATCAAATTTCTCTTTTTTCATAATTTTAATTTTTTTTAGGATAAATAAGACCACCTTTTTTTTTAATGTCATCAACCATTAAGTTGTAGGCTTTTTCTATATCTATAATTGTTATTTTCATTTCATTTAAATCATATTTTTTTATGGCATTTACTTTTTCTAGAAAAGAGTCAAACTTTTCACTAATTACTGTCATACCAACATTAGATCTTGTATCTCTCACAAACATATTAAAATTAGCTTT
>MDSW01150533.1_pt1 | contig 24070 bp, 26 predicted proteins | sample 811171 | NCBI WGS metagenome assembly MDSW01 (sample SAMN05326641, study PRJNA326480) | marine metagenome | isolation source: seawater | place: Atlantic Ocean: North West | collected 2012 | reverse complement strand
TGCATTAATTTCGATATCACCTTGATCAGGAACACTAATTGTCATTCCTTCAGATAGTTTCATACCATTTTCAACCATTTGTACTGAAAGCCATCCAGCTATTTCACCTTCAACTGATGGATCCCAAAGTTGGAAAGCTTTTACACATCCACTTTTAAGGAAAGGTCTCATTTGATTAGGTGTACCTAGTCCAGTAACTTGAACTTGATCACATTTTCCTGCCGATTCAACAACCTGAGCAGCCGCAGCTACGCCAACAGTTGTTGGAGAAATAATTCCTCTTAGGTCAGGATATTTAGCAAGAAGTGCTTCTGCCTCAGTTGTACTTTTTTGTGGATCATCATCTCCATATACAACACCAAGATATTCCATGCCAGCAAAGGCTCCAGTTCCAATGATGTTTTCTTCCATGTCTTTAATCCAAGTATTTTGATCAGGCGCATCAGTTGTGGCGCTAAGAATTGCAAATTGACCTTGATGATCAATTAGTTTTCCCATTAACGTCATCTGAGCAGTCCCTACTGTAGAAAAATCAACTGGCATAATAGCTAAGTCTCTATGGGCTTCACTACCTGGAATATCACCATTAACGACCATTATGATAATTCCTTTTTTTCTTGCTTGGTCAAATACAGTGTTTAAAGCATCATTTGAATTTGGCGATATTGCAATTACATCTACACCTCTTTGTATTTCAGCTTTAATAAATGGCAATTGAGAAGTTGCATCTGCAGTAGCAGGAGCAACTGTACTGAAATTAAAATTATATTTTCCAGCAGCTACTTCAAAGCCTTTAATTATTGAATCAAAGTAAGGGTTTCCAGTATTTTTCGGAATATACACAACTTCTGTTTTAGCAAAAACACTAGTTGTTAAAAATATACTTAAAATACCAATCCCAATTAGTTTAATTAATTTGGACATTTTTCCTCCTAAATAAATTTATTTAAGAATAGCAACAAAAAATATTGTTAATCAAGTTTTTTTTCTATTAATTAAGATTAATATTGATAAATATACATAATATTTCATTTAAATAGATAAATAATGCATTTATATACAAAGAATATAGGCAAATCCTTTAGTGGTGTTAATGTTTTAAGAAATGTCAATTTTGATTTAAACCCTGGTGAAGTTCATGCACTTGTTGGAGAAAATGGTGCAGGCAAATCAACTTTTGTAAAAATTCTTAGCGGTGTTTATACTGCATCAGATGGAGAAATTTTTCTTGAAAATAAAAAGGTTGATATCTCAACACCAATAATTGCTCAGAATAGTGGAATTTCTCTAATTCATCAAGAGCCCCAATCTTTTTCTCATTTATCCGTTGCAGAAAATATTTTTATGGGACATATGGATGGGAATAACTTTTCTCGAGTTAGATGGCAAGATATCAATAAAAAATCTGAAGCTCTATTATCGTCTATTGGATTAAAAATAGATCCTAAAAAAATAATGGAAGGTTTATCAATTGCCGATCAACAGATGATCGAAATTGCTGGAGCCTTATCAAAAAATTCTAAAATATTGATAATGGATGAACCTACATCACCCTTAACTCCAAATGAAGTTGGTAAATTATTTAAATTAGTAGATCAATTAAAATCTAAAGGTATGGCAATTATATTTATTAGTCACAGATTAGAAGAAATTAAAGCTATCGCAGATCGCGTTACAATTTTTAGAGATGGTGATTTAATTACAACTAAAAAGATTAATGAAATAACCAATAACGAAATTATAAAATTTATGATTGGTAGAAATATTGAAAAAGTTGAAGTTAAAGAAAATGATTATTTAACAAAAGATGAATTTGTTTTAAGTATAAAAAATCTTTGCTATTCTAATAAGTTTAAAAATATTTCTTTTGATTTAAAAAAAGGAGAGATACTTGGTTTTGCAGGATTAGTTGGTGCAGGCAGAACTGAAGTTGCTAAAAGTATTTTTGGTGCAGAAAACTATGATGATGGAGAAATTTATTTTAATGGAAATATTGTTAAAAACAATTCTCCCAATGAAGCTATAAAAAAAGGTTTTGCATATGTGCCTGAAGATAGAAAACAAATGGGTATTTTTGGGCCAGTTGCAGTTGAGGATAATATCACCTCTGCTGTTCCGAAAGATATATCAAATAAATTAGGCTTGATAAATTCTAAATTAGTTACTTCAAAAACATCTGATTATATAAAGAAATTTAATATTATTTTAACATCTGGAAGACAGCTTATTGAAGAATTGTCTGGAGGTAATCAGCAAAAATGTATTATTTCAAAATGGTTAATGTCCAATCCAACGGTACTTATTTTAGATGAGCCAACAAGGGGTGTTGATGTGGGAGTTAAATCTGAAATGTATGAAATAATCAACCAATTAGCTGAGATGGGTACTGCAATTATTTTGATTTCATCTGAGTTACCTGAAATACTGTCTTTATCTCATAGAATAATTGTTATGCGGGAAGGTCAAATAACAAAGATACTAAATCATAAAGATGCTACTCAAGAAAAAATTATGAAATTTGCGATAAGCTAATGGGATTATTTGATAAATTTTTAAGAATTAGAGAATTAGGTATATTTTCTATAATTGTTGTTGTTGTAATTATAGCATCTATAATTGATCCAAGATTTTTAACAGTTGATAGTTGGAGAGCTGTTTTTTTAGCAATTCCATTAATATTAGTAATGGCAATGGGTCAGATGATGGTAATTATATGTCGTCATGTTGATATCTCTATAGGATCAACGTTAGCTTTTGCGGCAATTGTTATTGGTTTAATTTTTATTAATTTTCCTGGAGTATCTTTATGGTTAGCATTGATTATAACTGCTTTTGTCGGTTTAATAATGGGATTAATAAACGGTTTTATTGTTACAAAATTTAATGTTCATTCTATTATAGTTACTCTTGGAACTTTAAGTCTTTACAGGGGTCTCGTATTTATTGTTAGTGGAGGTAGACAAATTGATAGAAACGACATTCCTGAACATATTGTTTCTTTTTCACAAACATCTTTTTTCTTTTCAATTCCTGGAATATTAATTTTTTCGGCAATAATTGTTATTTTAACACATCTTTTGATGCGACATTCAGTTTTAGGAAGGGAAATTTATGCTACAGGTAGTAATCCGATAGCTGCACACCTTAAAGGGATAAATGTTACTAAAGTAACTCTATTTTGTTTTGGTGTTTGCGGGATGTTTGCAGGTATCGCAGGTTTATTTTATGCTTCTAGATTTGGTTATGTAAACCCAGGAGTTACAGGGGTTGGAATAGAATTTATAGTTATTGCTGGAGTTATCATTGGTGGAACCAGTATAACGGGAGGTTCAGGAAGTGTATTAGGTACGTTTTTAGGGATACTTTTATTAGGTATAATAAATGTTGCGTTACCAGTTTTAAATATTCCAGGAGAATTTCAAAAAGCTATTTATGGACTAATTATTGTATTAGCATTAGCTCTTGATCAATTAATAATTTTGAGAATGAAAAAATTAAGTGCGAGTGTAAATGTTTAATAGATTTGTATTGTATTTAAATGAAAATCCAACATTAAGATATTGGATTATCAGGCCTGAGTGGGTAGCTGTAATCTTATTAGTAATTTCAATTATTGCATCTATTCAACTCTCTCCTTTTTTTGCAGATATGGCTTTTATTATGGACTCAGCTACCCCGTATGTTGAGTACGGCCTCATAGCAATCATATTAACATTGGTTATTATTTCAGGAGAAATAGATCTATCAATAGCTTCAATGATAGCTTTAACCGCAGTTATATTTGGAACAGTTTATAATGCAGGATTAGGCATGCCTCTCTCTATCTTCATCGCAGTTATTTCAGGCATGCTATGTGGAATGTTCAATGGATTTCTTGTAACAAGACTTAAAATACCATCCATTATTTTAACAATAGGAACATTAACACTTTATAGAGGTATTGCTCAATCGCTTGCTAGTGATTTTTCTTTAGGAGGATATCCTTCTTGGTTCATAGGAATTGATTATAGATATGTGGGAATTATTCCTATTCCAGTAATTATTTTTACACTTTTTGCAATAGTTGTAGGTTTTGTATTAAGTTCAACGATATATGGAAAGCAACTTTATCTTATAGGGACAAATCCATTAACTGCAAAATATTCAGGTATTAAAGTAGATAGAATAAAATTTTTACTATTTACTTTGTCTGGAGTAGTGAGTGGTATTGCAGGAGTTTTAACTACTTCACGATTAGCAGTAGCAAGATTTAATATGGCAACAGGTGCAGAATTAGAAATAGTTTTAATGGTAATGTTGGGAGGAACTTATATTTTTGGAGGAAGAGGAAATATTTTTGGAACTTTTATAGCTTTTTGGATAGTAGTTATATTAAGAAGTGGATTAAATGTAGCAAGAATTAAAATTGAATCACAACTTACTATTTTAGGAGCAATGTTGATAGTTGCAATAATTTTAACTAATTATATATATTCTAAATCACAAAAATAATTACTTAGGAGGCAGATATGAAAAATTATGCTTGGGTTCTTGAAGTTAGGCCAGGGTATGAAGAAGAGTATAAGAAAAGACATGATGAAATATGGCCCGAAATGGTTGATATGTTAAAAGATGCAGGTTTAAGAAATTACAATATTTTTAGGTATGGTCTTACTTTATTTGGATATTTTGAAACTGAAGATTTAAAAAAATCAATTGATCACATAGCTAAAAGTGAAGTGAATAAAAAATGGGCTGAGTATATGGCACCAATAATGAAGGTCGATATTGACCCGAAGACTAATTTCCCCTATCTTTTACCTATACAAATGCACCTTGATTAATTTTTATGAATAAAGCAAAGATCGGAATTATTGGCGCAGGTTGGTGGGCTACAGAAGTACACATCCCTAATCTTAAATTAAGAGATGATGTTGAATTAGTTAGTGTATGTAAGCTTGAAGAAGATCAATTAAAATTTGTAAAAGAAAAATTTGGTTTTAAATATGCATCAACTGATTTTAAAAAAATGTTAGAATTTGAACCACTAGATGGAGTTATAGTAGCATCCCCACATTATGCTCATTACGACAATGCTAAAGCAGCACTTGAAAACAATTGTCACGTAGCAATAGAAAAACCAATGACAACAAATACAAAAGATGCTTTGGAATTATTTGATCTTGCAAAACAAAAAAATAAGGAAATCTTAATTCCAAACGGTTTTAACTTTACTTATTTTATGCCTGAAGCAGAAAAATTGATAGATGACGGTTTAATAGGAGAGGTAAAGCATATAGATGCAGCCTTTTCTTCTTCATTAGTCGATTTATTTCAAGGTATTCCTTTAAGTGAATCTAGTGAGCATACTTTCCAGCCCTTAGCTTCAACCTGGTCTGATCCAAAAAAAGCAGGCGGGTATGCCTGGGGTCAACTATCTCATATGTTTGCAGGAGTTTTTAAAATAACTAAATTAGAGGCGGAAAAAGTATTTTGTTTTTCAGTTCCTTCTCCAACTGGCGTTGATTATACCAATGCTATTTCTACAAAATTCTCTAATGGAGCCACCGGATCTTTTTCTGGTTGTGCTTTTGTTCCTAAAGATTTTGGTGGAGGATTTTATATTAATGTTCATGGAGAAAAAGGAACTTTGTATCTTGATATGGAAATAAAAAGAGAGAGATTATTGGTAAGATTAAATAATGGAGACAACATTAACAAAGAGATAAAAGAAGGTGACGGAACCATGGCTTATGGAACAAAAGCCCCAATAGATACTTTTGTAGACATTTGTTTAGAAAAAAAAGTTTTAAATCATTCTGACGGTGAGATAGGACTTAAAACAATAAAAATACTCGATGCAATTTACAGATCAATTAGTTCAGAACAAGTAGAGAAAATTTAGTTTAGATATCAAAAATTTTTCCTGGATTCATAATATTTTTTGGATCTATGCTTTTTTTTAAAGTTTTCATTAATGGTAAGTTATCCTTATGCTCCTTAATTAAGTATTCTTTCTTTTGTAAACCAATACCATGCTCTCCCGTGATAGTTCCCTCTAATTCTAATGCTTTTTCAATTAACTTATTACTAAAATCCCTTATCATATTATAATCTTCTTTTTTATTAGGATCATAAATCATGGTTGCATGAAAATTTCCATCTCCAACATGGCCCACCATTGGAGCATTCAAGCCATATTTCTTTATTTCTTTTTCAGCAAATTTTATACACTCTACTAAATTTGATATAGGAACGCAGACATCAGTTGCATAAACTCTATTATTATTTTTTTGAGCTTTAACTGAATAATAGACTTCATGCCGAGCTTTCCAAAGTTTGTTTCTCTCATCTGAGTTTTCTGCCCATTTAAATTCACTTCCATTGTTATTGTTTGAAATTTCTTCAACTATCTTTATATTTTCTTTATTGGACAATTCAGTTCCATGAAATTCATAAAATAGTGTAGGTTTGGCTTCTAAGTTATCTAATTTAGAATAATTAATACTTATTGACATCTGATCTTTATTCAACATTTCTATTCTAGCAATAGGAACACCGTATTGAATAATTTCTTGTGAAGTTAGTACTGCTGACTCTAAGTCGTTAAATTGACACACTGCACTCATAATATTTTCAGGAATTGGGGAAAGCCTTAAATGAACTTCAGTAATCACTCCTAACGTTCCCTCTGATCCAATAAAAAGATTAGTTAAATTATATCCAGCTGATGTTTTTTTTGTTCGTGAACCTGTTTTAATTATACTTCCATCTGGCAAAACAACTGTAAGACCAGAAACAACAGTTCTCATTGTTCCATATCTCACTGCCATTGTCCCAGATGCAGATGTTGAGGCCATTCCACCTAATGAAGCTTCTGCCCCTGGATCAATAGGAAAAAAAAGACCTTTTTCTTTTAATGACTCATTTAATTGTTTTCTTGTTACGTATGACTCAACTCTGCAATCAAAATCATTTTCATTTATTGATATTATTTTATTCATGTTTTGAAGAGATAAAGTTATGCCTTCTGAATTTCCAACAGCATTTCCTTCGAGAGATGTACCGCTACCAAAGGGAATTATAGGAATAGAATGATTATTACATATACGTACTATTTTAGATACCTCTTCGTTATTATTTGGAAATGCAACTCCGTATGATAAAACTGGATCAAAAGCATCTTCACCTTTAGCATAATTAGATCTCACAGACTCAGAAGTACTAAATCTATCTCCTAAAAAAGATTTAAGTTCGTCAATTAATAAATCTGTTTTCATAGTATTATTAATGTCTTATATATATCTTAATTACAATGGACAATCTTAATCAAATAATGGAAAGACATATTGAAAATGGAAGTTATCCTTGCTTAGAATGGAAAGTTAAAATTAATGATTCTATTGAAAAGGGTACTGCGGGTTTTTTAAATATAGATAAAAAAAATAAAATAAATCATAATTCTATCTATCGTATTTGGTCTATGACAAAGCCAATCATCTCAGTTGCGATAGCAATTTTAGAAGAAAAAAAAATAATTTCTTTTAATGATCCAATAAATAAATTCCTACCACAATTTAATAATCTTACAGTTTTAAAGAAAATTGACGGGGATTTAAATGAAACAGAAGATCTTAAAATTATGCCTAGAATAAAAGATTTACTACTTCATACTTCAGGATTCACTTATAATTTTGCTATAAACAATTTGGCTAAAGAATATGATAAATTTAAATTATTTTACTCAGGTGATACAACTCTTGAAGAGGAAATAGACTTACTTTCAAAATTACCATTACTCTTTCAACCAGGAAAAAAATGGCATTATAGTGTTTCAACGGATATATTAGGTAGAATTATAGAAATAGCTTATAAAAAATCTTTACGAAAAGCTCTCCAAGAATTAATTTTTATACCTGTAGGTATGACTGATACTGATTTTGGAATATCAAAGGACAATATAAATAGATTAGTAGAATCTTATGAATATGACGCTAATGAAAAAAAACTAACCGAGATTAAATATGGGAATCAAAAAATATCTAACTATTCGTATCCAACAGACAAGCATTTAACATATGCAAGAGGAGGTCACGGTTTATTTTCAAGTTTTGAAGATTATTTTTTATTTGCTGATATGCTTTTAACTGGAAAAACACAAAATGGAAAAAAAATTTTATCAAATTCTTCTTTAAATAATATGGTAAAAAATCATATTGATAAAAATTTATTACCTTTAGAAATAAAAACTTTTGGAAATAATTTGAATTCTAGAAATGATTTAGAACCATATGGTTGGGGATTGGGTTTTAGAGTTATGTTAGATATAGATAAAAATAACAAATTAGGATCATCGGGTGAATTTGGTTGGTCAGGAGCAGCATCTACTTTTTTTCTTGTTGACAAAAAAAATAATTTAACAGCTTTATTAATGACACAAGTTTTTAATAGCGATATGAAAGCAAGAGATGATTTATTTAACTATATTTATAAGAAAGTATAGATTATTCTTTTTTTAAAAATAAATTAACATTAACTAAAATATTATCTTTTAGTACAGCTGTTGAAGACCAATTTTTCTTTCCTATTTCAAAGGAAGTACGAGAAAATTCTAGAAATCCTTTTAGTTGTACTAAATTATTAGTAAGATAAATCAACTCCAAAGACAAGGGCTGAGGATTTATAAATTGTTTGATTTGTAAATTCCCATCTATCAAAATGTTCTTTTCCTTATTAAAAATGAATTTTTTTGTGTCAATAAGTGCTATAGGAAAATTTTTTTCTTCAAAAAAAATTTCACTCATAAGCAGGTTTCTATATTTGTTATAATTTATTTCAATACTGTCAATTTTTACCGAAAATATAGCACGGTTATTTTTCTTTTTTTCAAGATCTAATATTACATATCCTTCAAATTCATTAAATTTACCCTTAACATTTTTTGCTAAAAAAACTGGCAATTCGAATTTGATTTCTGATAGTTCTTTATCCAAGATCCATCTTTCTTCTGATTTTGCATTATGTGATATAAAAAAAATATAAATTAAAAAAATTAATTTAATTTTAAGAAATCTCATTTATTTTCTTTAATATATTTACTTGCTAATTCATCAGCTAATTCATTATATTTATTTCCTGCATGACCCTTGACCCAACTCCAATTTAAATCGTGTCTATTTATTTGATTGTTAAGCTCTATCCATAAATCTTTATTTTTCACTGGTTTTTTATTAGATGTTTTCCATCCATTTATTTCCCATTTTTTTACCCAAGAAATTATTCCATCTTTAACATATTTGCTATCAGTGAATAAATTTATCTCTGATTTTTTTTCTATATATTTTAAAGCTTCAATTGCAGCAGTAAGCTCCATTCGATTGTTTGTAGTGTTTAAAGCCCCGCCATTTAGAAGGATTGGTTTTTCATCTTTAATAAGTATAACCACTCCCCAACCACCAATGCCTGGATTATCTGAACAAGCTCCATCGGTATAAATATTAATATTCATCAATTATATTATTGAATTATTTTGATGAAATTTCAATATTTTATAATATTCCATAGGGTCTTTTGCTTTTACAAAAGCGTCTGCTTCAAAAAATAATTGATCATGCAATCTAGTTAACAAAAAGCGCATAGCTGCACCCCTTAGCAAAAGTCTTAAGTTTTTAATTTCAATTTCATCAAGTTTATGAATGCTTTGATATCCATCAATTAATGAATTACATCTATCTAAGCTAAAATTGTTATTTCTCTCGAAGCACCAAGCATTTATACAAATAGCTAACTCATATGCAAAAAAATCATTACATGCAAAATAAAAATCAATTAACCCTGAAAGTTTATTGTTAATAAAAAAAACATTATCCTGAAATATATCTGCATGAATAATACCTTTAGGAAGATTGTTCGGCCAATTTTTTTGTAAGAATAGTAATTCTTTTTCAATTGTATCATATAAATCTGAATAATTATTTTTTTTAACTTGTTTACATTTTACAAAAATTTTGTTCCAACTTAGCTGATCTAAATTATTTTTTCTGTTTAAATGTAAATTTATTGTCTCTTTATGTATTCTAGCAATTTCCTCACCAAGTAAATAGCAATGACTAGGCAAAACTTCTTGTAATTGTGTGCCATGAAGAAATGACATAATGATTGAATTTTTATTTTTAATTTTATTTATATATTGGTTTTTTTTGTCTGAAACAGGCATAGGGCACTTTATCTTTTTACTTGATAAATATTTTTGTAAATCAACAAAAAAAGGTAATTCCTCCTGATTTACTCTTTTTTCAAATATCGTTAGTATAAATTTACCTTCAGTAGTTGTCAGTTTATAATTTGTATTCTCAACCCCTTCTAGAATACCTTCAAAATCTTCTAAGTTTCCTATTTCATAGTTATTTAAAAAGGAAATTAAGTTTTCTTTGGAAATCTTAGTATAAACTGCCATTGTGATTACTCTTCTAATTGTTTTGGTATATTAAAATTTATATCTTCAGAAATATTTTCTGATTGGTGTAAATCAATTTTATAATTTATTTTCATATAACTTATGAAATTTTTTAATAAGATTTCGGGTGCTGAAGCACTTGCAGTTATTCCCATAGTATTAATATTATTAATTAGTGAATAGTCAAAGTTTTCTAAATTTTCCAATAATACACTTTTCTTTGCTCCATATTGATTTGCAACTTCTACCAATCTTAGAGAATTAGAAGAGTTGCTTGCACCAATTACTAAAAATAAATCACAAAAAGGAGCAATTTTTTTAACTGCATTTTGTCTATTGGTAGTTGCATAGCATATATCGTTCTTTTTGGGTTCAATAACTTTTAAAAAATTATTCTTTATCTTTTCAATTATTGATTTTGTATCATCAATTGATAAAGTAGTTTGAGTCACATATGCTATTTTTGTATTAGTAGATATAGGAAGGCTATCTACATCATCCACATTTTCAACAAGATAAATTTTTGATTTAATTTGTCCCATTGTTCCAACAACTTCAGGATGATTACGATGACCTATTAATATAATAGGTAATTCTAATTTTTCAAAATTTTCTACCTCTCTATGAATTTTACTAACCAAAGGACATGTAGCATCAAAAAATTGTAGATTTAAATATTTAGCCTCTTGTGGCACTGACTTCGGCACTCCATGAGCTGAAAAAATTACTGGTCTGGTTTTATCTTCAACCTCATTTAATTCATCAATAAAGATTGCACCCTTCGATTTTAAATCTTCAACAACATATTTGTTGTGGACTATTTCATGTCTTACATAAACAGGCTTGCCATATTTAATCAGGGCTTTTTCTACCATATTGATTGCTCTTTCAACCCCAGCACAAAAACCTCTTGGACTCGCAAGATATAAACTAATTTTTTTTGAATTTACTTTATCTAGCATTAATTATATTTTTATTTATATACTTTTTTTAATAATCTAAACAAATGAATTAAAGTGAAAATATTATTAATTATTCCTATTTTTTTATTTATATTTAGCTGTTCTGCTACAAAACAGGAAACTATTGTTGAATCATGTCCAGATGTTTCTTTTTCAAAAGAACATCAAATATATTTTTCTACTAATCAAAAAACTATAGATATTGACAACATTGCTTTTTCTGCAGAAATAAATAATTATTCTATTAATTCTCAATGTCTATTAATAAATAAAAATTTAGAATTTAATATTTCAATTCTTTTTGTAGTTAATATAAATGATTTTTCAAATAATTATTTAAATTTACCATATTATATTGCCACTATTAATTCAAAAGATGAGCTAATAGATATTGAATATTTTTTTTATCAAGGTGAGATTAATAGAGATATGCAATATTCTGAAATAGAAATTGTCGAAGATGTTTTGTTTCAAATGCCTAACCTAGATGAAAATGATAATTCCAAAAATAGTTTATTAATTGGCTTTATGCTAGATAATGAAAAAATTAAAATTTTAAATTAATTTTTTAAAGCTACATTAATTTCATCAATTGATTTATTAATCAAATTTTCTTTTTCTTTTATATTAAGTTTTTTTTCAAGTATGTTTATTGTTGAGGCAAGGGCAGTTTCACTAATATAATATTGAATTTCTTTATTAGCTTCTCTTGTAATTTGATCAATTCTATTTTTTGCGATTTCTCTTTTTTTGTTAATTTGTTCATTTATTTTTTTTGTTGCGTTTTCTTCATAAATTTTAATCTTATTAATTGTTTCTTCTTCTAAAATTTTTAATTCACTAGTTATTTGATTTTCTCTTTTTTTAATTTCACTAATTGTTTTTTGTGATTCACTTTTAAGTTCTTCTGCCTTGTCTATACTATTTTTAATCTCATTAATTTTATTATCTAAATTGGATATTAATATCTTTCTTACAGGATTAAATATTGCTACAATAAAAACTATAAAAGCAACAAAAACCCAAAATTGTGGATCACTGAGCATATTAGTTTATGCCTCTATTTTTTACTTCATTAACAGAGTTTTTAATTTCATCTTCATTATAAGATAATGATGAAATCTTTGATAATGTAAGTTTAGCAATATCAACTATTTGTGAATCGATTGTTTTAAGAGATTCTATTTTGTTTTTTTCAATCACACTTGCTGACTCATTAATTTTTTTTTCAAGTTCCAAGTCTACTTTTTTTAATTCTTTATCAGCTTTTTCTTGAAAAAAATTTATTGATTCTTTAAGCTTTTCTTTAGACTTTAATTGTGATTCAAAAATTTTTTTATCAATTTTTTTTTGTATTTCCTCCGCGTCAATTTGTAATTTTTTCGCATCATCTATATCAGAATTGATTTTCCCTTCTCTTTTTTCTAGCACACCAGATATTCTCGGTAAAGATATTTTCCAGAGAAAAAGAAGTAAAAAACAAAAACAAATTGTTAGCCAAAAAAGTTGAGAAATAAAAAATTCAGGATTTAATTGTGGCATAAATGCTTTTGTCCTTATGTTTTATCCAAATAAAATAACTAATGCGATAACTAAAGCAAATAAAGCTATAGCTTCCACAAGAGCAAATCCCAACATTGTCATAGTAAATACTTCTCCTCTTGCAGCAGGATTTCTTCCAACTGCTTCAATGAATGAAGAAAATATATTTCCAATACCAATTCCAGAGCCTATAACACCTATAACGGCTAACCCTGCTCCTATTACTTTTGCTGCTTCTAATTCCATAATTCCTCCTTTTTAATGTAAGTGAATTGCATCATTTATGTATAAGCATGTTAATATAGCAAATACATATGCTTGTAAAAAAGCAATTAATATTTCTAAACCAGTAAGTGCCACAATAAAGCTGAAAGGCAATATACCCGCCACTCCTAAAGGGACAACAAATCCAGCAAAGACTTTTAGTAATGTATGACCCGCTAACATATTAGCAAAAAGTCTTACAGACAAACTGATAGGTCTTGATAAATATGATATTAACTCAATTGGGATTAAAATAGGTAACATGTAAAATGGTAAACCAGGGGGTGCTAACAATGCAAAGTAATGCAAACCATGCTTTAAAAATCCTAAAATAGTAACCCCAATAAATACTACTGCGGCTAGTGCAAATGTTACTATGATATGACTAGTAAAAGTAAAACTGTAGGGAATCATCCCAACCATATTTCCTATGAGCACAAACATAAATATTGTAAAAACAAATGGAAAATATTTTTTACCCTCGTTGCCAATTGTATCTCTTAAAAGCTGAGCTATAAAATTATACATCAATTCAGATATAAGTTGTAATCGAGTGGGAATAATTTTTCTTGTGTTGACAGAAAAAGTTAAAAATAAAGTAATTATTGCTACTGTGATAATCATGGCTAATGATGAGTTAGTAAATGATATATCTAAATTGCCTGATTTAATATTTAATATAGGTTCAATTTCGAACTGTTCTAGTGGACTATGTTTTTCTCCTGCAGAAGCCATATATATCTAAATATAAAAAATATTATTCTTTTTCAATGCGACGCATTACACGATAAACATTCAAAAATCCAGCTATTGACCCAAGAATAAAAAAAATAATCAAACCAATTGGTCCTGTTTGAAAATAATTATCCACAATTAAGCCTATTACTACTCCTACTATGAGTGCTGAAACTATTTCAGTGCTTATCTTAAATGCAAATCCCGCACCTCTTTTTTTTTGATCAGATAAATCATTTTTTTTATAAGAATTTGTATCTTTAATTAATTCTTTTAATTTATCTTTTGAATCATTCATTTTCTTTTAACGCTACTGCTTTTTCTAAATCAACAGATACTAATTGAGAAACTCCTTTTTCAGGCATAGTAACTCCAAACAGTCTGTTAACTCTTGCCATTGTCATTCTGTGGTGAGTTATTACTAAAAATTTAGTTTTGGAATTTTTGGATATTTCTTCAACTAGTGTACAGAATCTATCTACGTTCGTATCATCGAGTGGTGCATCCACCTCATCTAAAACACATATTGGGGCAGGGTTTGACAAAAATACAGCAAATAATAATGATAGAGCTGTTAAGGCCTGTTCTCCTCCAGACAGTAAATTAAGATTTTGGAGTTTTTTACCAGGAGGACTAGCATAAACTTCTAATCCGGCATGAAGCGGATCTGTTTCATCAGTGAATTTTAAATATGCTTTGCCCCCTCCAAATAGTTTAACAAATAAATTTTGAAAATTTTCATTTACTACACTATATGCTGCCAATAATCTTTGACGACCTTCTTTATTCAATTTATCAATAGCCTCTCTTAATTTATTAACAGCATCAACTAAGTCTTTTTTATCATTATTTATTTTTTCAACTTTTTCATTTAACTCCTCAGCTTCTTTTTCAGCTAGCAAATTAACGCCACCTAGTCTATCTTGTTCTGCAATTAATCTTTCAAGTTTTTTTTCAAGATATTCAGCATCAGCAAGTTCTTTATTTGGATTAATCTTTGCCAATTCATATAAATCTTCAAACGATACTTTTAATCTTTCTTTTACTTGATTGTATAATTGTCTAATAGTTTCTTTTTCTGTTTCTATTATTCCTTCTACTCTAATCTTTTCTTCTCTTATTTCATTCAATTTTACTTCTTCAAGCTTAAGCTCTTTATTGACTTCATTTGCTTTACCTTCTGTATTTTGAAGTTGTAAAGCAATCGCTTCATAGTTTTTCTTATCCGATTCTATTACCTCTAATAGCCTTTCTTTTTCTTCTGAAATTTTTGATGGCATTGTTCGAAGTTTTTCTAGATCATTAGTCAAATTATCTTGTCTAGAAACAAGTTCATTTATTCTTTCCTGAGCAGTTTTTTCAATATCTAACCAAGATTTTTCTTCAACAGACAACTGTTTTAATCTTCTGTTTTTTAGTTGTTCTAATACAGCTTTTGCGGATGCATTTTGACGACCTTTTGAAGTATACCCATCCCACCTCCAAATTTCTCCTGATAAACTTACTAATATCTGCCCATCAGATAAATTATTTTGAATCTCATCAATGTTAGATTTATCTTCAATTAATCCAATATAATCCAATCGTTTTTTTAAATTTTCTGGAGCTTTGATTAGTGTGGAAAGTTTTATAATATTTTCTGGAAAATCAGATTTGTAATTCTTATTTTCCAAAATTTTCCAATAAGAAGTTTTATCTTCTTTAATTGAAGCCATTATCTCATCTTCAAAAACAGAAGCCAATGCTGTTTCATAACCATCTTCAAAATCAATATAATCTATAACAGGATTTTCATTTTTGGAACTTTGTATAGTTACACTTGCTTCTTCTTCGTTAAATAATTCTCCTTGTTGTTTTTCTAAATTGGATTTTTCTTTTCTAACTCTTATTAAATTTTCTTTGGCATCCTCAGATAAGAAATTTTCCCTTTTGATATCATCATTTATTTGAGTTATTCTAATTTGAATTTCTTCTATAGAGTCATTAGCTCGTTCAATTTCTTTTTCTTGATTTTGAAGATTAATTGAATTTTTTTGAAGCTCTGAAGATAAGTTATTTTCTTGAGTTCTTAAATCAGGCAATTCAGATTGTATCTTTTCATATTCAATATTTTTCGAAGCTGTTATTTCTGTTTGATTTGAAACTAAACCTTCCTTTTTAAGAAGACTATCTTGTAATTCTTGCAATTTTTTCTCTTCAGTTTGCCATCTTTGATAATATAATGTTGCCCGTGCTTTAGTTATATCATTTTGTATGTTTTTATATCGCTCAGCTTGTTTTGATTGTTTTTTTAATATAATAAGTTGTTCTTCCTGGGCTTTTAATAAATCTTTTACCCTTTCTAAATTTAACTCAGTAGAATTTAATCTTAATTCAGCATCATGCCTTCTAGAATGAAGGCCAGTAATTCCAGCTGCTTCTTCAAGCAATAATCTTCTTTGTTCAGGTTTGGCTGAAATGATCGCCCCAATTCTGCCTTGACTGACCATTGAAGTTGATCTTGCTCCAGTTGAAGCATCAGCAAACAATAATTGTACATCTTTTAACCTTACCTCTTTGCCATTAACTCTGTATTCAGAGCCTTCACCTCTCCAAATTCTTCTTGTCACTTCTATTTCATCCGAGGTATTAAAAATCGTTGGAGCCTTTCTTTCTATATTATCTAACTCAATGGTAACTTCAGCTATGTCCCATGCTGGCCTTTCTGTTGTTCCATTAAATATTACATCATCAAGCTCGCTACCCCTCATTTGTTTTGCTGATAATTCACCCATAACAAATCGAAAAGCTTCAACTAAATTTGATTTTCCACATCCATTTGGACCAACAATACCAGTTAAGCCATTTTTTATATTAATTTCAGTTGGCTCAACAAAAGATTTAAAGCCTTTAACTCTAAGCTTTCTAAAATTAATCATTTATTATTTTATCTATAATTTCTTTAAACTTATCAAAAGGTTTATTGCCCTCAACTAACAAACCATTAATCAAAAAAGATGGAGTGGATTTTATATTAAATTCATTTTGAGCATCCATTAAGCCTTGTAATATTTTTTTTTCTAAATCTGTGTCATTAATACAGTTGTCAAATTGTTCTTTTGTCATTCCACCACTTTGCAAAATTTTATACAATTCTTGCATTGTTTTTTTACTATCTCTATTTACCCATTTTGATTGTAGTTTATATAAGGCACTAGAATATTCAAACCTGGAATCTTGTGGAATACATCTTAAAACCATACTGCCTAGAAGTGCTGGGTAATTAAAAGGAAAATCTCTAAAAATAATTTTAGCTTTACCTGTATCTACATAATTTTCTATAATTTTAGGCAAGGTATTGATGTGAAATTTTGCACAATGATTACAAGATAAAGAAGCATATTCTATTATTGTAACTTTTGCCTCGGGATTGCCTAAAATAAAATCATCTTTGTTAGCTTCTAGTATTGAATTAGAAGAAAAAGCATTACCAAAGAATAGGTTACTAAATACAAATATTATTAATATATTCAGTAAGCTTTTAAGTATTTTTGTCATTTATTATCTTCTTTAGAAAGTGAAAACCCTAATTTTTCAAGAGATTCCTTTAGCTTCTTATCATTTATTTTAGATGTTGTATTTTTTATTTTTTTATTTTCTTCCACAGAATTTAAATTTTCATTAACGTTATTTTTATTTAATAAATCAATATTTTGTTCAAGTTTTTGATGAATAATTATTCCATTAATAGCTTTATAGCCAAAAAAAGAGTTTATTTTTTCTATAATTTTATCTTGAAAGTGTTGAAATTCAAGAGCTGCGGAAGGGGCAACATTAACATGTAATTTTCTTTCTTTATCTATATCTTTATCTTTATTATTAGAGTTATATATTATAGATATTTTTTTGGGCTCTGAATGTTTTACAAAAAAATCCCCTACTATTTCGCCCCATTTAGAATATATTATGTATTCTATTTTGCTATAATTAACGAACAATTTAGAGTTTATTTCGCCTAAAGATTCGCTCAATTTCATTGGTCTATAGGCTCTTTTGTTGGAAAATTTGTGATCATTCATAATTTAAAAAGATAATATATTATCAAATTATGATATCAATAAGTTAATGTGTGAAAATAAAAATAAAGAAAAGCAAATAATTTATGATTTATTAAAATGGTATAAAAAAAATAAAAGATCTTTACCTTGGAGATCAACTAATGCTGAAAAATTACCTGATCCATATTATGTTTTAGTAAGCGAGTTTATGCTCCAACAAACAACAGTCAATACAGTAAAAAAAAGATTTGAAATATTTGTTTCTAAATGGCCAAATCTAGACTCTCTGGCAAAAATATCAAATTCTACTATATTAAAATTTTGGTCGGGACTAGGATACTACTCTAGAGCAACTAATTTATTAAAAGCTGTAAAAATTATTAAAAAAAAATTTAAAAGCAAAATACCCAATAATTATAATGATCTCATTTTATTACCGGGAATTGGAGAATATACCGCAAAAGCTATTTTAGGAATTGCTTTTAACAAACCAACAATTCCAGTTGATTCAAATGTTGAGAGAGTATTGGCCAGAATATATGGATTTCAATTACCATTAAAGAAAATTAAAAATGATATTAAAAAAAAATCAATTAATTTTATATCAAAAAATTCTAGCACACACTTAATTCAAGCATTTATGGATTATGGGTCAATTATTTGCACTCCTAGAAATCCTAATTGTTTACAATGTATGTTAAAGACAAAATGCATATCTTACAAAAAAAACCTACAAAATATTATTCCAGTAAAATTGGAATCAAACAAATCTAAAAAGAAAAAATATTCCAGAGCCTATGTTTTTTATAATGAAAATAGTGAAATATTAATCAGAAAACGTTCTTCTAAAGGTATGTTGCCATCCATGTTAGAGGTGCCTAATGATAAATGGGTTATTGACAGAGATAATTTAGTACACGATAAAGTGGCAAATAAGTTTATTAAAAAATTACAAACAAAAGGTTCTATAGAATACTCTTTTAGTCATTTTGATTTACACGTAGAGATATTCTATAAAAAAGTAAAAAAAAATTATTTTGCAAACCATAAGTGGTTAAAAAAAAATGATATAGATAAAAGTGCACTACCAACCATCATGAAAAAAATCTTATATCAAGCTCTATAAAAGATTGTTAATTAATATTAGGTTTTTTATTTCGATAATCATCCCTAATATTGTCTAATAGTTTGGATGTTTTTTTTTCTTTTAAATGCCAAAAATCCCAACCATTACAACTTGGAAGTCCTTGTAATTTGGCACCAAGTTGATGAATAGAGCCTGACAAACCATTTGTTTTTATAGTACCATCTATACTTACTATAGCTTTGTACTTCCCTTTTTTGTCAGTTAATTCTGCTCCTGGAGGAATTATGCCTTGTTCAACTAATTCACCAAATGGTATTTTAGGTAAGTCTTTTCTACTTTTTTTAATATCTATAACTTCTTCTTTTAAAATTTTAGTTTGTTTTAATCTTAGTTTAGCAAGGTTGATATAATCTATATCTTTTTCAATTCCTATATAATTTCTTTTTAGTTTTTTTGAAACAACAGCTGTCGTACCTGAGCCTAAAAAAGGATCTAATATAGTATCTCCTTTATTAGTAGATGATAAAATTATTCTGTAAAGAAGTGTTTCCGGTTTTTGTGTAGGGTGAGACCGTTGATTATTATTTTTTCGCATACGTTCTTTTCCTGAACAAATTGGAATATACCAATCACTTCTCATTTGTTTGCCATCGTTAAGTTCTTTTAAGTTTTGATAATTAAAAGTATACTTCGCACTTCTTGATGTTGTGCACCAAAGCAATGTTTCATGAGCATTGGTAAATCTAGTCCCTCTAAAATTTGGCATTGGATTAATTTTATGCCATATTATGTCATTTAGTATCCACATACCTTTATTTTGTATAGATGTTCCTACTCGCAAAATATTATGATAACTTCCGATAACCCATAGAGATCCACCTTTTTTTAAAACTCTTATGCATTCATTTAACCATTTATCCGTGAAATCATCATAAGCTTCGTAATTATCAAACTTATCCCATTTTTGAGTGACTGCCTCTACTGCAGTTTGGTCTGGTCTATAAAGTTTCTCTTTTAATTGTAAGTTGTATGGAGGATCAGCAAACACTAAATCGATTGAATTATCAGGTATCCTCCTCATAATCTCTAAGGAGTTGCCATGAATGATAGCATTTTTTTTAATCATTATATAAGAATCTTTAAGAAGAAATTTTGTTGCGTCAACTAAGTTATCAACAGATAGAATCTTTTGGTATGGATAAGTAACATAAATATTTTAAAATTCTTAAAATTAATCTTTTAATAAAAGTGATTTTATTGGTTCGAAAGTTTTGCGGTGATACAAGCTTGGTCCATTTTTTTTTATTTCTTCGATATGTTTTTTTGTTCCATAACCAGCATTTGTTTGCCAACTAAATTTATCAAATTTTTTACTCAAAATTGACATTAACCTATCTCTATGAACCTTTGCAATTATGGATGCTGTTGCAATTGATATAGAAAGTTGATCTCCATTTATCACGGATTTTTCAATTACATTATTATAATTAAGTAAAAAATTTCCATCTATAATTATATTTGGATTCAAAATATTAAATTTATCTATTACCCTTTTCATTGATAATTTAGTTGCTTCTAAAATATTTAATTTATCTATTTCTTCAACTGAAGCAATACCTAAATGAAAATCAAGTATCTTTTCATTTTTTAACTTACAAAAATATTGAAATAATTTTAATCTTTGTATTTTAGTAAGTTTTTTTGAATCTTTAATTTTATGATCAAGCTTTATATATTTTTTAAAAAGACATCCGCAACTTATAACTGGGCCCGCAAGTGGACCCCTACCTACCTCATCTAAACCAATAACAGGACCAATAAATTTTTTTTCAATAGAAAAATCAGTCACTATTTTTCTTTAAGTCGAGGTATGATTTCAACAAAATTACATGGTTTGTGTCTAACATCTAACTGAAACTTCAAAATTTGGTCCCAGGCATCTTTGCAGGCACTTGTTGAGCCAGGCAAAGCAAAAACATACGTTTTGTTTACCAAGGCTGCTAACGCCCTAGATTGAACAGCTGAAGTTCCAATTTTAGAATAACTAATACTTCTAAATAATTCCCCAAAGCCATCTATAATTTTATCTGAAATACTTAAAATGGCTTCTGGGGTAGAGTCCCTTCCTGTTAAGCCAGTTCCTCCTGTTGAAATAATTACATCTACATTTTTATTTTTTGACCAAGTTAAAATTATTTTTTTTATATTTTTTACATCGTCTTTTGTAATTTTTCTATCAATTATATTATGACCTAAAGATAAAATTCTATTTTTTAAAAAGTCACCTGATTTATCATTCTTAATTGTTCTAGAATCAGAAATAGTTAGGATAGCTATATTAATTGTAATAAATTCCTTAGTTTTACTTTTAGCTTTCATATTATTTATAAATTGGACTTTCTCCGTTAGCTAGCATTTCTAATGAATTAGCATTTTTGCCAAGCTTGTCACTATATACCCAATATTTTGTCAAAACTTTTTCTATAAACCACCTGGTCTCTCTTGAAGGGATACTTTCCATAAAAAGCAATGGATCATTTAAATAATTTGTATTTTCTTGCCATTTTTTTAAATTTCCTGGACCGCCATTATAAGCTGCTGTTAAAAAAATTAAATTTTTTTTGATCGGTTTCAATTCTAAAAGATATTCAATATATTCTTGACCAACTTCAATGTTTATTTCAGGAATTTTTAAAATATTAGAGTTATTTCTTTTTACTTGCTTATTTGTTGAGATATATTTTGCCGTACTTGGCATAATTTGCATTAAACCCATTGCCCCTTGATGACTTTTTGCTGTTGAATTAAATCGTGATTCTTGATGCATAAAAGCATAAATTAAAGCTGGCTCAATGTTAAAGCCATTTTTTGGCTTCCATAATGGCAAAGGATAAGAGTACCTTATGGGTAGAGTAATTCCATATTCGGCAAGTCTACCAGTAATTTTGAGTTGGGTATAAGCAAGATTAAAAGATTGAGCTATATCCAAAGACCACATAGCCACATCTTTATTCATAGTAGAGTTTAATTTTATTATTTCATTTTCCAATTCGTTTAATAAACCTACTTGGATTAATGCCTTTATTCTATTGCCAGAAGGCAATGATGATATTTTTTGCTCAATGTTTGAATCAGTTTTTGTAAAATTCCAATCAATTGGTTTTGGCACACCTAAGATTCTATTAGCTAAAATTCCATAAAAGCTATTTGCGTTGACTGCTGATTTTTTTAACCAAAAATTAATTTCTTTATATTCGTTTAATTCTGCATATGATCTAGCTGCCCAAAAACTACCAGAAGATTTATGCCACTCGTCATCTTCTAATGATAATGAAAAATCGGTAAAAAATTTGGCTGCTGCCCTATAATCTTTTAATCTCCAGGCTGATAATCCTGCTGTCCAATTAGCATAAGGGACATAAGTGCCTGAATTTTTAACAGCTTCAGAAGCATATTTTATTGCAAGATTATTTTTATCAGCAAGAAAATATCCTTTAGCTATTAATTCTTTTTGTTGATCAATCTCAACCTGATCTAATAATATATTTACATCTCTTTGGTTGAGTAATTTAACAGCTCCAGTTGGCCAGCCTTTATTTACCCTGTACTTAATAGAATTGATTAATTTATTTTTTTGTAAACGTTGATTTTTATTTAATTTTTTTGAACTCTTATATTTCTTTCTTGTTTTTTTTTCCAATAAATTTGTTTCTATCCCGACAACTTTAGAAGGTTGTTTAGGCCTCTTATAGCCTTCAGGCATTCTTCTTATAGCTAATCTATATATTCTTTTTGCTTGAGGATGATCATTATATCTTTTTAACCAGCTTGATAATTCTATAAATTTTGATCTATAACATCTTGGGTGAAGATATCTTTGAGCAAGTACATGCCCAAGTAAAATTTTATTATTTATAGTAAGTATTTTTTTATTTGCTTCTTTCCACTTACAATCTTCCTGTAAAATAAATATTTTTTTATATTTATCTATATCTTCTTTTTTCAAAACTTCTTTTGAAAATATACTAAAGTATTTATCTGAAATCTCTTCACTTATTGTATAAGATTTTGAATAACCGGAATATAAAATAATAAATAAAAATAATATTTTATAAAAAATAAATTTAATATTAGTCATTTTAATTTATTTTCTTTTTTATTTCTAAAAGATCACTCCATGCATCTTTTTTATAGGAAGGTGTTCTTAATAAAAATGCTGGATGAAACATTGCTCTAGTTAAAATTGGTTTTTTTAAATATGGATTATTATATTCGTACCACTTGCCTCTTAATTTAGTTATGCCAATTGTTGAAGTTAAAATAGATTTTGCAGCAGTATTTCCTAGTAAAACAAGAATCATAGGATTAATAATTTCAATATGTTTTTGAATGATAGGTAAGCATTGCATAATTTCCTCATCATTTGGCTGTCTGTTACCTGGAGGTCTCCAAGGAACTATATTTGAAATATAAACTTTATCTCTATTTAAATCTATAGATTCAAGCATCTTATCAAGTAACTTTCCTGCAAGGCCAACAAATGGTTTGCCAATTTTATCTTCTTCTGCTCCAGGAGCTTCTCCAATTAACATTATTTTAGAAGATGGTTTGCCATCCGAAAAAACCGTTTTTTTTGCTTGAAGCTTTAATTTGCAACTATTAAAATTATTTACATAATTTTGTAATTGGTCTAAATTTTTTACATCTCTTAAATCTAATTTTTCAGAACTAACCTTTGAAGTATTTTCTTGAGAGTTATTATTGTATCTGCTTCTAGGAATATCCTGCATAAATTCAGTTATTCCTGAATTTATCAAAAATCTTAGTCTATTTAGTTTTGAATATTTCTGCATAATCATTATAAATAATCTCTTAAGTATATTATAAAAAAAATTTTTACATATTAAATGATTAAAATTATCCTAAACATTAATTTATTAATATATCTAGTATTTTTTAGTTTAAAAGTTAGTGCTTTTTCATCATCTTCGTATTTAATAGCAAAATT
>MDSW01051986.1_pt1 | contig 24070 bp, 39 predicted proteins | sample 811171 | NCBI WGS metagenome assembly MDSW01 (sample SAMN05326641, study PRJNA326480) | marine metagenome | isolation source: seawater | place: Atlantic Ocean: North West | collected 2012 | reverse complement strand
TTAAACAACAAAAGGGTTTTAAGATTATCTTACCCCCTCCCATTATTTTTTTTTATTATACTAAGCTCATTCTTTAAGTGTTCTATTGCTTTCTCTATACATTCTTGTGGTGATTCATGTTTTCTATCACTTCTTAAAATGTAACTCAATGCAGTTGCACAATTATAATTTAATTTGTAATCCTCAATGATGTCAAAGGCTTTGTAACCATAGACCATTCCTTTATAGTAATGAGGAGTTTTGTCAATAGGCATATTCCTATCATATTCAAACCAGTGTTTACTTTTTTCGCTCATAATTTTTTATTCCTTTTCTATACTCTATGCCTTCGTAACTAGATTTTTTTGCATGACATTTATTACATAGGCTTTGCAAGTTAGATATATCTAATAGCATACCTCCAGTTGATATTGGCTTTATATGATCAACCATTTGAGCCGCAGTAGTTTCTCCTTTACGTTTACACATCTCACACAATGGATTGTCTTTTATATAAAACTTTCTAGTCATTCGCCATGCTTTACTATGATAGAATGCTGAGTTGTCATGTTGCCTAGTATGTTTAGGCATTGTTTTAATCCAGCTCCTTTTTCTAGCTTTAGGTAATGTTGGCATAATATTTAGCTTCTTTTATTATTAATTCACTTTCTTTTAACTTCTTTCCAAGTATTTTAAAAAACAAAACCATTTCATCTTTATATTCATCATTGCTTATTACATAGCCTAATGTTGAAAGCATATAGATTGTTTTTATATATTCTTGTTCATTTTCCCATTCATACTCTTTACTTATTTCTTTTAATATATTTATTGTTTGCTCTAAGCATTCAGCGGTGCAATAGGTTATTTCATATTGTTTAGACATTTAGTTCTGTTATTAAATAATAGTATTCTAGATCAACTTCTTTAATATATGCTAAGTTACTAAAATAATCTAAAAGTTTATGCCTATCTTTTGCTGACTCCCATAATGTATGGCAACCAGTTCTCTCACCAATTGACAAACAATGCAATGTTATATTGTTTTTATCGGTTACTAAATCACCTCTTCTTGATCTAGGTATTATGTGAGAAAAACTAAGAGGAACAGCATTGCCATGCTTACCGCAACCAGAGCAACTATTACGTTCTAATAATATCTCATGATATATTTTATTTAATTTCCTTTTTATTTTATCTTGTTTTTTACTCACTTTAAATATTTATCTATTTCATTTTTACACTCCTCAAATCCTTTACATATTACAGCCTTATAGCCTCTTTCATTTAATGCTTTTATCCATTCTTTTTGTGATTTAGTAGCTCTACCAGTTTCTGTTTTAATCTCAATGAATAAGCCATGATAATTTAATCTTTTATTAGGCTCACAGATTTGAAGGTCTGGAAATCCAACAACATATCCAGTTTTGCGACCTTTAATTCTTTGAGATACTGATGTATGTAATCCACCTAAACTTGCACAATACCTAGCTTTAGGATATTGCATTTTTATATAATTAACAACATGAGTTTGTAAATCAGTTTCATTCATATTATTCTAAGTTGTGATTGATGTTGTTTTAATCTTTTCATTGCAGCTTCATAATATTCTTTGTCAAGTTCACATGCAGTTAAATCAAATCCTAAGTTATGACAAGCAGAAGCAATACTACCGCTTCCAAGATGTGTATCAAGTATTTTATCACCTTGTTTTGCATATACCATTAAAAGCCATTCATATAATTGTACTGGTTTTTGTGTTGGATGAAATCTTTTGCATCTATCTTTTGATAAATGATATTTAAATGATCTTAATGCTCTTTCAAAAGATGTATATGCTAACTCCCCATCAGAGAAATCAGATGATCCATTCATTTTATCCCAATAAATCCAACCCATTGAAGGTTTTTTTATTTTATCAATCATATAATTAGCTCCCCATATTATTTGATTTTTACTTACTCTAAATAATTCGTTAAAATATTCAATGCTTGGAGTTTCATTGTCCCATGACTTCCCTTTGTTTTTATATTTTCCAGAGCCTAAAGTCATTTTATTTACGCTGATTCCATAAGGTGGATCAACAATAGCTAAGTCAAAATGATTATCCTCATATCTTGACATTAAATCCATATTATCTTCGTTAGTAATATTAATCATATGTTGGTAGTGTTATATCTAATGTTGTTGAACTCCAATAACTAATGTTATTCATTAAATCATTAAACTCTTTTTTTGTTAGTGTTGATGTGCCTTTTAAATATACCTCAGTAAAGCCCTCTTCATTTTGCCTTTCTCTACGCAAAAACTTGTAAGAGATAAGCTCCTTTGTTTCTTCTTTTGTGTAACCAGTTTCTTTGCTAATAATATCTACCCATTTCCAGAACAAACTATTTTGATCTTTAGTTCTATTATTATTTCTTTCAACTATTTTTATTACAACCTCTTTGCCCTCATATTGTTGTAACTGGTCATTAAATAACTCTTTGTTATTTAACTTCAAGATTCCCTTCTTTACTCTTCCAAAGTGTTTCATGTGTTGCTATTGTTATTGCCGCTAATACTCCTAAAATCATTATTGGAGTAATTAACAACGTTATTATTATTTTTAGTATTGTTTTCATTTATATTAATCTTATTACAACAATTTTTTTGCAGTTTCTTTCATATAGCTCTTTATGCTGTTCTGTTAATTCAGTTGACCAAATATCTTTTATTTCAACACCAGTTTTTTTGTGCCATTCTTTTATTTGCTTTTTAGTACCTATTAATCTAATATCTTGACCAACACTTTTGTAATCAGCAATGTAACCTCCATTTGTCCCTTTGTCGTAACTCCAAACGCTAGTAGGTAACAAAGAAGGCTTTAGCCACCAGTCCTCAGCAATCAATTTGTCATCATTATCATTCATCATTAGAAAAATTTAATAACTCTTCTTTTTTATATCTAATTGACCTACCTATTCTAAAATAATGTACATTCTCTTTTAATATATTATTTTTTCTCCAGCTGTTTAAAGTAACTTTTGAAACATTTAATAATTCAACAACCTCATTTTCTTTAATTAATGTTATGTCATCATTTTTTTCATCATTTTCCTCAATTAATGTAAATTCACCATTTTCAATGTTTATATTTACTTTTCCATACTTTTCCTCTAAATCTTTTTGTAATTCATCAAACATTGATTCTATTTCATTTATTTGATGTAATATTTTGTGCTTTTGATTTTCAAGCCTTCCAAGTTCAATGTGTACTTGATTTAGCTTACTTATATTTTCTTGTAAAGCGGTTAATTCAGTTGCTGATATTTTGCTCATTTTATTATTTATTAGTTATTAATTTAGTTTCACTTCTATATGCAAGACGTTTATCTTTTTGGTGGTCTGCAACACCTTCATTATTCCAAATTATCCCACGCCATAATTTAAGCCATTTATAATAAGTTTTTGCATTAATGCTAAAGTCCTCTGTATTTCTAACACCATTCCAAAAAGCCTCTCTGACATCTCTAAAAGATAACGTTGAAAAACTTTTCTTTAAATCAGAGGCTAAACTTTGAGCCATTAAAACTTTTGTTTTTGCATCTATGTTATGTTGACCAAGATCAAGATATGTTTTTGATAGTAATTCAACACACATTTTAGTCAATTCAGCTTCACTTATTTTTTTTATCATTTTCTTGTATTTGTTTTAATATTTGCATTGCTTCATTATGTGATTGTAAATGCTTATCTACTTTGCTTATTCCAACGCTGTTTAAAGCCCATTTAGATTCGTTTTTAGCCCATGTTTTAAGCCTTCTTGATGTTGACCATGTTTTCATGGTATCTTTTTTTAAAACGCCTTTTTTTGTAGGCTCAGACCAATATTCAAAAAAATCAGTTAACATTTCTTTTGAGTAATTTTCAAAAGCCATAACCTCATTAAAAAATTGATTTTTACTGTTATCTTTATTAATTTGATTATTTATTATATTATTACTTACTTGTGTTCGATTTTCCGCAGTCGGAAAAACCGCAGTCGGATTATCGCACTTCGGTGATTCAAATACTATATAATTAACGCCAATAAACATTCCCTCTTTTCTAATTTGTTCTCTTTCTACATATCCATTTTTTATTAGCTCATTCATTGTTGTTCTTATTGATGCTTTGCCTTCTTTTAATATAGCATCTAATCCATTAATTGATAATTTCCAAGAATCACTAAAACTCAATAACATTGCTAATAAGCCTTTTGCTTTTAAAGACAACCTTCTATCTTTAAAAATACGATTACAAATAGTAGTGTAATCTTTGCTTTTTATTACTCTAACTATGTCCATTTAGCCCCAAATTATTTGTTGTTGTTGATAATACTTTGGAACAGCATATTCATATTTTGCTATTGTTGTTGTATTGCCAAATCTATTTTCTTTTTTTATTAGATTAGTTCTTATATTGTAACCTTCATTTTTTAATCTGTATATAATATCAGAAAGCCTAGTTGCTCCATACTCTTTTATTGCCTCCCAGCTTGTTATGTTGCCATAAGTTTTTAAATGCCACATAATAGCGTCTCTTTGTGTTTTTACTTGTTCTTTAGTTATTTTAATTGTTTTCATTAGTTTTCATATTTATTTCATTTAACAAACGTTTTAACTCCATTCTTTTTTCATAAAATCCAGTTCCATAAACATTAAATCTTTTCATTTCAATTAAAAAGCGGTCAAATTGTTTTTTTACATCTTGATATTTTTGAAGCTCAAATTCAAATTTTTTAACATGATGAATGCTTGAGGCATGATTTATATTTTTAATATACTTTTTCATTCCATTATGCTTTATTTCCATAAAATTATACAGATAATATAAAAACATTCTTTTAGCTTTTATTGTTGCACCATATCTATTATTGTTACTTGTAACAAATTTTTTATTAGCATTATAAAGCTCACAACTAACTTTTAGAGCATGATTTATTATTTTTTCTCTTATAGTCATTATGGCTGATGTTTTAATTCATCCTCAGAATAAGTATTGGTTAAGCCTATTGTTTGAACAATACATCTTGCCTTAGCTCTTTTTTCAGCAATCTCAACTTTAAAATGTTGAATACAATTTTTATCATTAGCACTTCCAAATGTTTCAATTTGCTTTAGCCAGTCATTATCTTGATTTTGTAAATAACTTGTAGCTTTTATAACTACATTATCTTTTTCACATTTAAGGACATCAAATTCTATTTTAATATTCTGGTCAAATTGTATTTTTTCAATACCAGACCTAGTTATTATTACAAAACCTCTGCGGTCTTGATATATGTCATCTTTAGTTAAATTGTAATCTTTATAGATTTTTGCTAATTCTTTCTTTGTCATAGTTTATCCATTATAGCTCCTAACATTAATAATGCAACTGATCCTATTGCAACTGTAATAAATGCAATAACATTGCCTAATATTTCTTGAGCTGTTAATTTATCTTTTATAGTATAGTTTTCAATATCTTGAAATTTAAAGAATCTATCTAACTCAACTGTATTTAATAAATACTCTTTGTTGTTTTGTTTATGTTTTACTATGTGTTGTTTCATAATTAATATATTGTTTTTGTTATGCTAAATTATATAATTTTTTTAACATATTGTATAAAACTTTTAATTATTTTAAATTTACTAGATAAGGATATATAAAAAAAAGCCCTCAAATGAGAGCCTTTTTCTAACAAGATATTATTAAAAACAATATTTTTAACTTAAAAAAACAGCCAAATATATAAAAAATTATATTACAATTTTAAAAACTGTTTGTTTTTTATGTGTTTTATCTAGGCTTTTTGCATTGTAAGCTGATAATTCTTTATTTATTGCATAGCCTTTAAATCCTTTTGTGTGCTGCAAATCAATCCTTATATCATGTCTTTCATTATCTTTCATAATATATATGTTTTGAGCCGCTCTAGAGCTTAATAATAAGGCATTTTCACTATATGCATTAGCTCCAACTAATGAACTTGATCTAGCAAACATATCAGTTATCTTAGTTTCATGTAAATGACCACACATCATAAAATCAAGTATTATTCCATTTCTAGCATATTTACTAATTACTTTTGCTATTTTATCATTTTGCATGTTTCCTAATTGATGCCCATGAATTAGTAGGCATTTGTGACCATTAACCTCAACAACTAATTCTAATCCTCCAGATGTAATAAAATTAATATCTGGTAACAAAATCCTAAGTATTTCAAAGATAGAATAATCGTAATTATCACTAGCTACGATGTCTACGAAACCCAGCTCATAAGCTCTTGATTCGTTACCAGAAACACAACCAACATTAACATTAGCAATGCTGTTTAAATCTAAAATAAAATGCTTTAATAAATGAACACCAAGAAATGTTGCCTTAGCTCTATTAGTTGACATAGCCAATTTTTCATCTAGCCTTCTATCTGAGTTAAGTAAATCACCAGTTATTGCTATAAATATTTCATTTACATTGTAAAAACTAGCATATTCTTTTATATGATGTGCAAACTTTTGTAATCTCTTAGATGCAACCTCAAAATCATATTTGTTGTGCTTTAAATCAACAAGCTCATTAAAATGTGTATCGGCTATTTGAACAATAATAGCTTGTTTACCTTTAGATTCATGGTGTTTTATTGTTGTTTTAAGGCTCTCTGCTTTAAGAATATCAATTAAAGCCTTATTATATTCAACTAAAGCATTTTCAAGCCTTACATGCTCTCTAAATGATTTATTCTTTATTCTGTTTAAGTCAGCTTGTTTTTGGCTTCTTTTAGCCAGTTTAAGGTTTTCTTCTATTACTTCTTTGTCGGCTATCTCATATTGTATAATGTCTTTTATTCTGTGCCTTAAAGTTGTTTTCTTTACGTTTAAATGATATTTTTCTATTAAATGTTGTGCAATGCTTTGATACCCATTGCCATTCCAAAAATGTTCTAATATTTCATCAAGATATTGTAAATACTTTGATTCCATTTAATATGTCCAAATTACACCCTGAGTTTTATCCTCATCTAAGTCAACATGAATAAAATTGTGACCTATACCAAATCTTGAAAAACCAGCATTCATTAAAGCCGCTAAAATCACAGCTCTTTCTCTACTATTTTTGACTAATATATCTGCGGCTAATCCTTTTATATGTGAACTATTAGGATTCTTTTTACTTTCTGGATGGTTTTCGCATCTGTAACCGCTTGTTATAATAAAAGGTATATCTGAGCCATCCTCATTTTTTGAGTATGCTCTAGCGGCATCTAATACTTTTACAAAAGTTCTATTTATTTTGCTTTTACCGCAGCAATTACAAACAAATTCTCTAAGTTTAAAGTATTTCATGTAATAAATATATTTTACAGCCTTTGACTTCTTTGTGCAATATTCTTTTATATTGCTTTGTTTTTTCCTCTTTTTGATATTTAGGATTTGTGCTGTTTAGTTTTCTTTTTTTAGCCATTGTATTTTCCCATTACACCATTATGATGTCTTTGATTGCCATACTTTTTAGTTCTTTTATCTATTCTTTTTGGATAAGTATATGTTTTTTTATTTAAACTTCTAGCAACGTTACCAAATTGCATTTCTAAAGTGTTTATTTTATCTGGATCGTATAACTTCATTTTTTTGATTTTTCAAATGAACGCCCTCCAAAATATGCTCCTATACAAGTCATCAAAACAACTTTTAATAATTCTACCCAAGATTCATCTACTCTAAATGTAATCACTCCAGAATCTATAAAAATTAATAATACAGTTGAAAAACATAAAAAGATTAAAACCATTGGTCTAATATTTTTACTTAGCCAAGAATCACTTTGCATATCAACACGCCATCTTTCACTAACCTCAACTTGAATGGCTTTTTCGTAATCCAATAAAACTTCTTTTAACTTTTTCTTAGCTTCTAGTTTTTCTTCTTTTGTTGTTGTTAGATTATCAACTACACTACCAACCTCTTTTACTAATTCACCAGAATTAAATAGTTTACTAAAAAAACTCATATTTATTTTTTAAATGTCCAAAAGTATAACTTGTATAAAGAAATACTAATTGCTAAAATTAACGAAATAAAAGTTAATATTTCATTGCACTCTGTTAAACTAATTCCAATAGCTGTTCCATTTGCAGCTAATATTTCCATTGTATCTTTTACTTCATTTTTCATGACACCCAAGGTAAAGGCAAAGTTTCCTCAATAGGATTCTTTTGCAGTTCAATATTTGCAGCTAATTGAGCATCCATTTCAGCTGGAGTTGGGTCAGTCATTTCGTTTAACCACGCTTCTACATTTTCCTTAGTTAAATCATTATAAGGAATAAATGTTGCTGGGTCAACTGGTCCAACACTCAAAGCTCCATAAACATCAGCATAATATCCAGTTTCAGTTTCAGAATTATAGTCATCTGTTTGAGCTGAACGCCTCCAATGAACTGTAACAACTACGTCATCCAGTCCTTCTTCATGGATTTTACTATCCATGCTACTTATTATCCAATTATATGTTATCATTTTTTTTTATTTATTTATTTATTCAAAAGAGGCTAAAGTCCTAGTGACTGTCGTACCTCCAAAATTTATTTTTACTTTTAAATCACCGCTACTAGAATCCATCCAAATAATAGATTCACCACTTGCTGGATCAGCTGGAGCTGTTTGCTCTGTTAATTCTAATACAGCATCTAAACTAACTTTCTTTTGTGTTCCACTTGTTGCTGTAACTCTTGGAATAAATCTTGCTATTTCTACCTCAGTAACTCCAGATGTGTTTGTATTTCCACCAATAGCAACCTCACCTCCACCAGTTGCACTATTAAAACTTCTATTTGTTAGCATTAATAAATTAGAGCCACCAACTGTTCCAGCCGCCCCAAATTTCAATCCATACCTATTACTTCCACTTTCATCATTAAGTGTAAATCCATAATCTTGCGCAGCTTGTATTCCACCACCGACAGCTCTAATAACTCCATTAACGTATAAAGGAACACCAACATCAGTTGTAGTATTTATTAATAAGTTTTGAGATACATTTACAGTTGTTTGGCTACCATCTAATTGTATATAAGTTGCAGTACCGCCTAAACCATTATCTGTTTGAAATATAATATCACTATCATTTGCACTATTTGATATAAAAAGATTACCATTATTATTTGACATATAGCTATTAGTGCCATCATGCAATATTTGTAAATCTCCACCACTACCAAACTGAGCATCAACATTATCATAAAAACGAATATCTTTAAATGCTTTTGTGTTATTAGCACTACCATCTATTTGTATATAGTTTTCTGTACCACCACTACCATCATCTGATTGAAAAATTATGTCTTTGTCATTAGCTGTTTGTGTTATATATAAATCTCCAGTATCATTTTGTATAAAACTATTTGTTGAATGATAAATTTTTAAATCACCTAATGATGAACTACCAATTCTAATAGCATTGTCATTTAGTTTAATATCTCCATTTACTGTTAGTTTATAACCACTATCAGTTGTTGTTCCAATGAGTAGGTTTCCAGAATTAGAACGCATAACTTCACCAGAACTATCAAGAAAAATTAAATTACTTGAGCCAGAATTTAATCTTAATGTTGAACCACTTTGTGCTGATAAATAAGAGCTGCTTCCACCCTGATATAACCAAACAGAATTAGAATCACTATAAGCTCTAATATATGCGTTTGCTGATGTTCCTTTAACATCTAAAAAAGTATTTGTAGAAGATGTATTTTCAAAATGTGTATCACCCCCTATAACTTCAAGTTTATGTGTAGGACTTGTAGTTCCAATTCCTAAACCAGTATCAGTTAACCTCATTCTTTCGGTAGTTGCAGTTCTAAAAACTATTTTACCTCCAGTTGTATAACCTCCAGAAAGTCGCATTTCATTACTTAGAGCTGTAATATTTGCAACAACATTAGAGCCATAATATAAAAAAAATACACCAACTGGAAAAGTTGTTGAGTTTGTATTTAAAATTTTTAACCACTCACTTCCATCAGTAGAAATTCCTAAAATACCATCACTAGATGTTGATGTTGTAACTGTTAGTTTATTTGCTGGGGCAGTAGAACTTCCTATGTTTACACTATTTGTCGTTGTGTTACCATTATCTGTAACCTCTTGAAGCGTATCGGCTGAGCCAACTTGAGTGTCAACGTATGCCTTTATACTTTCACTTGTTGCTAAACTTGTAGCACTTGCAGTTGCAAAAGTATCGTCATCAATATATGATTCAATACTCACACTTCCAGAATCAATACTTGTTGCTGTAATATCAAAGCCACCAACTGTTCCTTTTGTTTTATTTTGGTATTGTGCGGCTAAGTCATTTTGATTTACTAATATTATTGAGCCTTCTAATATATCCTCACTAATTAATTTGCTTGTTACTGATATGCTTGTATCACTAGCTCCCTGATCGCTACTTACAGTAAATTGATTAACGTCAGAGCCATCAACATCAGCAATATTCAACACATCATTAGTTTTAAACACAGCTTCACCAATAGCATTAATGCTTATGCTAGTAACTGGAACTTGTTGTTGAACAACTACTTTTTCTATATATCCTTCAAAAGCGGCACTTGCCTCAAAGATAACCTCAGTTGATCCAGCACAAGTTGAGAATATTTCATAAGTTCCAGATGCACTTAAAACAGTTGCATTTCCAGAGCTACCAGCTTTAACAGATAACGCACCAGCACTTAGTGTTAAACTAACAACAATTTTATATGTTAAAGCATTTGTTAGTGTATCTTGTTTTATATCACTTGTTGAGCCAGTTGGTGAAAAACTAGCTTTGTTACTTGCAATGCTCCAACCAGTTCCTTTTGTCCAACCAGTATCACTTGCAAATATTCCATTTACAGCAATGTCATTTCCATAAGCACTTTTTAAAGCTGAGGTAGTTGTAATAAAACTATTTTGAGTAACTTTATTAATTAAGCTATTTGTTTGCGGAGTTTTTTGTCCTATTATATTTGTTTTATCTTGTAATATATCTGGTCCAATTATTACGTCATCAGTTTTTGTTAGTGTTTGTGTATCTCTTATGATTTGATAACCCTGATAATCTATTTCATCTTTTAATAAATGGAATGATCCGCTTTTAAATATATAATAAGGAGTAGTTCCAGTTGCACTATAACCTTTTAATCTACCTATTGGATTAACATAGTTTGGCCTAGAGCCGCTACCATCATTTTGATTCTTATTTGTTTCACCAATTACAAGCCTCATTGATGGGCTTTCAATAACTTTAGTTTGACCATAAAGATATTCTGACAATAGCATTTCAGTAAAGCTATTAGTTCCACTTGTTGAGCCTAAGCCCCATGTTCCAATAACATTTGACTTAACAAATGAACTACCATTCCAAACTTTTAAACTACCTTCGGAACTTGCAAGTAATGTGTCACCCCAAATTAATTCACCAAAATCTACTATTTGAGAATCATTAGTTGTTGGTGATGGGCTTACAGAAACAAAACTCCCATACAAAGCACCACTTGAACTTGTGTTTACAATTAGTAATTTACCTTCAAATGGATTTTGATTTAATGATGTTGTATAAGTAACAATATTATTATTTTGACTACCTATATTATTATAATAATTTGGATTGTATGATTGCTGAGTTGTTGTTCCAATTATGCTTAAATTCAATGGGCTTTGATAAGTTGGATTTAATGTGTTTGTCCAATATATAGTTGTTGCCGAAGGAGTATAAATTGGAGTATATGTAAATGGACCAGTAATTGCATATTGAAAAACAAAACTACCATTATTTGATCCCCAGTTATCTATATCAGTAAATACATCCCATTCACCATTTAATGTTAAAGCCGAGCCATTAACATCTACAAAATCAACTTGTTGGTGAAAACCAACTTTTGTTTGTGTTCCAACTATATTATCTAATTCAGCTTTCCAAATTGTTTTTTTGAAATTTAGATTTATACTTGAACTATCCTCCCAGTAATATTTTGGATTATTTGTAGGATCATATCTTAAATAATATGTTGTTACACCATCAGTAATGTATAATCTAAATGTTAAACTCATTGACAAAACTCCATTATATTGAGCAACCATTGTAACATCTAAAGGTATAATTAAAATCATTGTGCCATCAGTTGACACATCACTAATTGTTGCTTGTTTTATAACATCAGTTTGCCCAGTTGTTAAATCAAATGGTAAACCTCCAAAATAGTTTTTGTTACCATAATCAATAAAATTAGCTTGAGTTCTTTTTAGTTGAGGTAAATAATTAAATTGTGTTCCAGTTAATTTTTGTATTCCACCCTCTACATCATCAATCAAAAGGTTATATCGTGTCCAATATGAATCACCTAAGTTATCAGAAGAGCCATCAAAAGCTCCAGTTTTAGTATATGTTCTAGTATCAATATTATCTGGATTTGCATACGTTCCAGATTCAGCTGTATTGTATTCTTGAATTTGAACTATATAATAAATGTGTTTCCAATATATAATTCTAGCTCCCCAATGTTTTAAAAGATTTTTAAGTACATCATAACAATTAACAACTGTAAAATTATCATTTGCATCTTTACTAAAAAACATTTGTGTATTACACTTAGTTTGATAGAATGGATCAGTTGATTGTGTTATTGTTGGCATAACACTATTAAACCAGTTAATTGCAGTTGTGAACTTATAATCTTGAGTTGATCCTTCGGCTGTCGTAGATGCTCCAGATTTTAGTAATATTTCTTTTATCCAATATGTAAATCTACCATTACTAGAATACATATCACTATCAGTATAACTTCCAGCTGTTCCTGATTGAACAAAATCAATTTCTTTTAGTAATGATAAGCCATCAACCGCAGTTAAAGTTACTGGATAAGGATAATATAAATCTGGTGACGCACTTAAATCCATAAGCACAAACCCAGACCACAATGGTGCTACTGAGCTGTAACCACTTGAACTTTCTCTATATAAATGAATGTAAACATCTTGTTCATTAAATTGCTCTCTTATATTTTTTACAAAAGCATCCTCAGTTGTATTTGTTACCATAAATGGCAACTCTAATTTACTTGACAAAATAGAACTAAATCTATCTTGTTCATCAGTTCCATAAGTTATAACTGGTCCACCAGCACCTAATGTTATTTCACTAGCACTTCCACTATAACCTTTAACCCAAATTTCTAAGTAATAGTCCCAGCCATTATAACTCTTAAAGCTAGAATAAAATTGTTTTGCTAAAGCCATAAATTAAACTGATCTAAATCTGTTTATACTCCCTCTTTGATTTGCTAAAAATATGTCATTTCCACTTATACGCCCATAAACTTCAACTTGTTGAACACCCCCATTATTTAACATTCCTTTTAATTTATCTAATGGAGCAACAACTTCTGGATTACTTGCAGTTGTTCCAGCCCCTTCACCTACTAAAGCCATTGTTGGACCAGTTACTAATCCACCACTTGCTAAACCTATAAGGCTATCTTTTGCCGCACTAAATGCCCCTTTTAAATCACCAACTTTAAATCCTTTTCCTCCAAACATAAAATTAATAGCAGTTGTAATTGCTAATTGAATTAACATTTGTTTTATAGCTTGTTTTAAATTTTTCATAAAAGCTGTAAAAAATCCTTCTTGACTATAAGCCGCTGACGTCATAGCACTACTAAAAACATTTTTAAATGTTTCAGATGCCGCAATCATTCTATCTTGTTGAGTAACTATATTTGCAAATAAATTAGCAACATTATTTAATTTATCAGGAACTTCATTTAAATCAGTTTTTAAAGGCTTTATAGATAATGTTGGTATTTTTTCAATTTTTTCTATTGGCTTTATTGTAATTTTTTTGCCAGAAACTTTACTTAATGTTTTATCTACATTTAAAAGAGCATCATTTAATTCATTTATTGAATCAGTAGTTTTATCAGTTTCTTCTTGCACCTCATCCTCAGTTCCTAACCACTTGTCAAATGCTCCTAAAGTATCTGCAATGGCAACTCCAATTGCTGCAATACCAGTAGCTAATAAAAGCCATGGATTTTTCTTAATAAGATTAAACATTAAAATGCTTAATTTTTTAAACGCCCCTCCTAATCTAACAATTAATGGTATTAAGAAAGCTATTGATGTAAATGTTTTTCCTATTAATATAAGAAATGGACCAACAGCCGCAGTTATTGCACCCCATTTAACAATATTTTTTTTAGTAGCATCAGTTAAGCCATCAAATCTTAATGCTAATTCTTTTACATCTTTTGCTAAATCATTTAATGTAGGTAAAATAATCTTTCCAATATCTTCAGATAAATCACCTAATATATTTTTTAATTGTGTTAATGGACCAAGTCCAACTTTTGAAACAGCTTCAGCTTGACCACCAAATGCTTTATTTAAAGCCTCTGTTGCTGTGTTTAATCTTTCTTGACTACCTACCGCCCCAGTTATTGTTATTCCATACCTACTTAATGCGTTTGTTGAACTACCTACTGATTTTGCAACTAAATCTGCGGCTTGAACAAGATTCATTCCTTTTGCAGTTGCCATGTCTTGTACTAAAGGAATAAGCCTCATAATAGCCTCTTCCTCTAATCCCATTGTGGCCAACATAGCTTGAGCCGCTATTGTTTCCTCATCACCAAATAAAGTTTGTGTTTGTAATTCTTTTGCCTGAGCAATTAATCTTTTTTGTACATCCTCACGCCCTTTTAATGCTGTAAGTAATTTGGTTTCAGCTTTAGCTTGAGTATCAAATGCTTTAACAGATGCGGCTGCAAATGCGGCTAAAGGCAATGTTAAGTTTCTTGATAAATTTTTACCAGTACGCTGCATATTAGTACCAAATTTTTTGATACTTCTTTGAGCCTTTTTCATTGCTTTATCAAATCCTCTTAAATCAGCTCCAAATGCAATAGTTAAAAAACCTACACTTTTATTTGCCATGCTCACTCATTTTTTTAATAAACTCAGCTTTTGCTTTCAATTTTTTATAATCTACTTCTGTTTCTTTTTTGTCCCACTCAAATTTAATTAAATCAGTTGGCTTTAACTTTTTACCTTTTGCTATTTGTATATTAAGCAATAAAGTTGTTTGCCATCTTGTTCTTTCCCATCTACCTCTCTCTCTTATGTTTTCAAGCTCATAAAAGCCATCTAACTTATTCCAAAAATGTTTAGGTAGGTAGTCATAAAATTCATCAACTCCCATTCCTAAATAACCGAAAGCAATTTTTTCTAAATCACGCCAAGAAAGTTTTTTATTTACTTCTTGGCTTTCGGCTTTTTTTCGTTATTCCCTCCCATTTGTTCTGTTAGTATTTCCATTGCTCTTCCAATACTATCAAAATCACCATCTATTAAATCAGCTAAGTCATCAATACTTAATTCACATTCTTGCTTTGCAGCTCTATAACCATCCTCAATTCCACAATATATTAAATTTAAAGCGTCATCTAAAGTCATATCAGTTCCAAGTTTATCTAAATCTTGTAATGATGTTTTTGTTTTTGAGCTGTATTTACGCAAAGCATTAAATCCAAATTTGATTGGTAGCTTTTTTTTATTTATTTCTATAAAAGTATAATTCATTTTTTTGTTTAGTTTAGAAGGATCATAGCAAAGGCACTAAACAAAAATCAGTGCCTAAGCTAATCACCTTTATTATTATGTTACAGTTTGAGTTAAAGAGCCAGTGCCTTCAATAGTTAGTGAATATGTTGCAGTGTCCTCAGTTCCACCAGTTAAACTTACAGATGTAATGTAACCACTTCCAGAATAACTTACGTCACTTGTAGCTTGAGTATCACCAAAAATAAAATCAACTGTCGCTCTTGTTAATATATTACTATTAACTAAGTCATCAGCTCCATTTGTTAAAGCTGTTCCACTTGCATCAGTCCATGCATAAGCACCATCAACATCAATAGAAAAATCTCTTAATCCTTCTAAGATTTCTTTATATCCGCCACTTTCTTTGTTTGTAATCTCTCTAGGAGAATGATTTATATTTATTGTACAGTTTTGAGCAAAGGCAACAAGATTAGTTGTTCCAGAGCTATAAACTTTCAATTCAGTTCCATTTAAAATAGCCATTTCTTTTTATTTTTTATATTAATTAATTATTTTCTTCGGCAACTTTTTCTTTTGCCTTTTTTTCTTTTTTCTCTTTTAAGTAACCATTATCTTTTAAATAAGCAATAGTTTCTTCATTCTTTATTTCCATTTCAGTTCCAGCCATAATTACTTGACCAGCATACCTCCAATTTTTTTTCAATTTTATTTTCATATCTTTTATTTTAACTTGTTGGATTTATTTGTCTAATCTCAAAATCTAAAGCCTTTCTATAAATACCAGCATCACCGCTAGTGTCATCAAATATATCATTGTAACTTTGAAATTGACTTGATTGTATTTGTTCGCCTCCATAAGTTCCTTCATTTATTCTATCCATTGCAACTCTAATCTTTTGAGCTAAATCAGATGCTTGAGAATATGTTTCACTATAACAAGAAATCATAACATCATTTGTGTCAAGTGTACTTGCACCATCTTTTGTGTCATTAGGCTGCACACCAGTAACATCATAAATGATAAAAGGAAATGTAGTTGTTTGCGGTGCTACGTTAGGAAATATCCTAGTACCTACTAAAGCACTTACATCACTATCATTTGCTAAAATATTATATATTGATTTTCCTATCTGCATTACACTCCAAATTTACCATATTTTTGTAACTTTTTTTCATGACTTTTTATAGCTTTTGCCATTATAAATTCAGCATCACCCATTGCATTTTGAGTTACTTTTAAATAATTACTTTTCCATGATGGCTCAATAAATGGCTGGTCTTTTCCATATCCTCTGCCTCCAAATTTTACTTGTCCACCATATTCAACCCATGCCCCATAATATCCAGCTTTTTCTTTTCTATATGCTCCTTTGACTCTTGGACCAACAAAACCCCCTAAAAATTTTCTACTCCTTCTTGTTGTAAAATATCCAATACTTCTTTTTAGTGTTTCAGTTCTTTTTTTATTTGTTTGATTTTCTTGACCTTTTAAACTATTAAGATTTGATCTTGCAGCATCAATAAATGGCTTTGAATTTTTTCTCCAAAATCTTTGCCATATTGTATTTTTTTTGATTTGTTTAGGCAGTTGCATAAACATATCATTTAATTCTTTTGTGCCTAATACTGTAACGTTAGATTTTGCCATTAATCTTTATTTTCACAAATTATTTCTAAAAACGCAGTTCTACCATCTATTTGATTTATTACTTTTGGAAAGTAATATTTACCATCATAAGTTAATCTTGATTGTAAAGATAAATTACTCATGTCTAAATTCCTAATATATATGTGCAACTTAGTCATTCCAGTTATTTTTTCTGATTGATCTACGCCCTCTGAGCCGCCTCTCCATTCAATCGCAGCCCAAACAGTACGAAATGATTCATAAGTTCTTTGAAGTTCACCATAAGAATTTCTTGATGTGCTTACATTTTCTATTACAACTCTTCTATCAAGTTCGCCTATTGTCATCCTATTATTTGAACTTTATAGGTATCTAACAACCATTTTACATTCATTGGCAATTCAGTTGCAGTTTTACCAGTTATCACACTATTTCTATTTTCGTAAAAATTCCCTATTGTTAATAGGATAGCTTGTTTAATTATTTCTGGAACATCACTTGCTGCACTTCCATAGCCTACTGTATATCTAACTAAAACAGCATCATTTCTTTTTGTAATATCTGGAAAACTTTGACCATCAACTAATTGTATTTGTGATGGCTCATAATTTAGTTGAGCATCATAAACACTAGCACTTAATGTTTGTAAACTATTATCACTATCATAATATTTAACATGAGCTACCGAACTTACTTTGCTTTTAAATAAAGTTTCCAACTCTTTAAAACTACTAGCATATTGTTCAATTACAGTATCAATAAAAAATCTATTTGTGTACTCTTCAGTTAATTGTGTTGCAGCTTTTATTATAGATTCAATATAAGTGTCATCCGCAGTTGTATCAACCTTTAAATGACTTTTAGCCTCAGTTAAACTTATTGGATAAGTAGATGCTGGTGTAATTACTTGATATGTTTTCATTTTTAATAGTTTATAAAAAAAGGAGTGATGGTCAGTTCCACCACCCCTTTTCTTGAATTAAGTATTAATACTAAGCCTCTAAGTTTTTGTGGAATGTAGTTGCTTGAACAGCACCTGCATCAACTAAAGATGTTAGTACATATCTTGGCTGACCGATTCCAGCATTAGTATAAATGTCATAAACAACATCTAATCCACCAAACTGAGCAATGTGAACTTTAGAGAAATCTCCAAATAAAGCCGCAGTTTTTGAAGCTGTTCCACCAGAGTTTAGATTAGATGTTACAAATGAGAAATATCCATTTAACATTTTATCTCTATTATCATATAAAGCTGATACATTTGATACTTGATCTAATACTTTAACATCAGCATAAGCAGCTGGATTTAAAATGTAAGCCATTCTAGCTCCTTCTAAATTAACGTCAGCAGCTAATAAATCAGTTTCCATTTTTAAAACATTTGCAGATGAAATAACTGTTGTTGCAGAAGATGTTGCATCAGCAAATAAAGATGCTGGAGCATCATCAACATCATCATTTGCTAAGAATGCAGATTCCATTGTTGAAGCAACTGATTGTGCCATATTTCTTCTCAATGCAGCTTCAATAGATGCATTTTGAGTTACAGCCTCAGCTGATACGTTTACAATAGAAATACATTTCTTTGGGCTTAAAGTTAAAGATGTTGCAGTTCCATTTGCATCTGGAGCTGTTCCACCAGTTTCAGCAACGAATCCAGAATTGATTGATGAAAATACTGGGAATTTCATGTTGTTAACTCCAGAGTAAAAATTAGCACCAGCACTTGCTAAAACTAAGTTTGCTTCTAGTTGATCAGTCCATGCCATCACTTCAGTAGCATTTGAATTGCTTGTTGTAACCGCAGCTCTTGTTAATATGCTTGAAGGAATAGCAATTCCTTTGTAAGATTGACCAGTATATCTAGATTCATTTCTAGCTTCTTGATCCATTTCTTTTACAAGCCCCTCTAATCGTCCATTTGCAGCTTGTGCTAATGCATCTTGGAAAGAGTAATCTCTTATCTCTTTTTCTACTTTTGTACTTGTAACTCCAGAAACAACCGCAGCATTACGCTTTATAGTTTCTATTTTTTCAGCTCTTTCAATCTTAGCATCAAGATTATCAACTTCCGCTAATAACCCATCAACTTGACTGTTTTCGTCAGAGGTCAAATCTCTTTCCTCAGTTGTAGCAACATCTTTAATGTTTTCCAACTGAGAAATAATGTCTGATCTTTCCTCCTTTAAAATAATTGATGTTTTCATTTTATAATTTTTTTTTATTTATTTTCTCTTTTTTAATTCAATATTTAATGAGATAAGAGAATTTCTCACTAAATTGTTTTCCTTTTCTTCTATAATTTCTTCTTTAGTTTCCTCAACTAAACTTTCTTGATATTCTTTTAATCCTCTTTTAGCAACAACTAAATCACTTTCAGCCATGTTATATGCTGGATATGTTACTGGAGAAACATCATAAAGCCTATCTATTTTTTTAATTGTTCTAATGTTGTTGCCATCAGCATCAGTTGACCAGTCATCCTCAGCCACAGTAAATGCAAATGAGCTTTGTGTAATATCACCACGCTTCATTGAGATAGCTAAATCTTTTCCATAAGATGTTTCTGGCATTTCAAATTCATATTTTAATCCTCTTTCATCCGCAGTTAACTTTAATGTTCCAGATGTGTTTCTAGCTAAAATTAAATTTGGATCATGATTTATCAAAGCTCTAACATCAGATGTGTTTATTAGTTCCTCAGTAAAAGCACCTCTTTCTATAAACTCATAAAAGCCTCCAAGATTATTTGATCTTGAATCATAAACACTTGCATGACCAACAACTAAATCTCTTCCATCCTCAGTTGAATCAACTCTTGTTTCTATGTTAAATATTCTTTTTTCCATTTCATTATAATTTTTTAAATTTCTTTCATCTTTTTCCTCTTCTGCAATTATTTCATTTCTTTTTCTTTCAGACCACTTGACACCTTCGTCACCAGACCATAATGCCCATGCTATTCTACCAGCACTTGGAAAGCCATCTTGATCCGGATAAAATCCTTCACCTTCTTTGTCAACTTCATGCCTCTTCAAATAGCTATACATTCTTGTAACTCTATCTGGAGTAAGCTCATTATTTATTATCATGTTGGCTGTTTTCAAACCAACCTCAGTTCCACCTCTTCCAAACTCTTCACGCCATTCTTTTCCTTTTTTAGCCTCTTCAATCATGCCTTTTGTTGGAGTTAAATCAATATCACTCAATGCTCTATAATCACTATTTGCGTCATCAGATTCTTTTTTAGAATCATAAATGCAAGAGCCATTTTGACCCCATTTCCATTTGCCATTGTCACATTGTATGCTAGGCATCCTCACCAACTTTGTCTATTGTTGTCATGTTCATTTGCATGAAATGCTTATCACCTCCTTCAATAGAGTTCATATTTTCTTTTTGTCTAACTTCATTTATTGACATATAACCATTAGTGATTGCTGTTTTATATGCCTCAGTTCTAGATTTTACATCACCTCTTAACAATCCATTTACATTAAACTCTACAAATGTTTTGCCTAGCTCATTAGTTCTAAATAATTTTAGATTCATTTCTTGTTCTATTCTCGTAATGTAAGGCATCAAAGTATATGTTACAAATTCTTGAGATTGCATTTCAATATTATTAAAACTTGATTTGCTTAAATCTTTAAGCATGTGAGGTGGAACATTAAAAATTCTTGCAACCTCTTCAATACTAAATTGCCTACTAGATAAAAACTGAGCTTGTTCTGGGCTTATTGATATTGGCTTAAATGTTAATCCTTCCTCCAATACAATAGTTGAATTACTATTTTTTAGTTTGCCATAGTTATTGTTAAAGCTAGTTTTTAATCTTTGTAAAGCTGTATCACTCAGAGCTCTATCTGTTTGTAATATAGAACTTGGCTTTGCTCCATTAGAAAAGAATGTTGATCCAAACTCTTCTAAACTTACACCCCAGTTTAATGCTTTAGCACATTGGTCAATAGGGCTTAATCCAGTTACGCCATCGTCAGTAATTGTTTTAAAATGTAATATATCAGATGAATCTAAAACACCGCCATCTATTTGGTAAAAAACTTCATTATTATTTACAACAACTGTAACATTACTTGGATCTAAACATATTAATTGAACTGGAGTTCCAGAATTGTTTCTTACTATTTGCACATAACTATTTCCCTCAGTACAAATACTTAGCATTATAAACTCAAAGAAAGTTATTTTATTTTGATAATAGTTAGGCTTAAATTTTACAAGATTGTAAATAGGGCTTTTTGTGTCCTCTAATTTATCACCATTAGCTTGTTTTGTGTAAACAGAAATAGGTAGTGATGAAACCGATTCTGCAAGTAATCTAATTGCACACCAAACCGCAGTAAGCGTTAAAGCCTTGTCAGTATCAAAAACATTAGCGTCAGGAAATATTGTGTTAAGAGATAAATCTCTTTTTTGAGTTTTGGGAGGAATGAATACGTTTGTTATTCTTTCTAGTAAAGTCAATGTGAAATAATTATTTTCACAATAATACAATACAATTCAGTTTTAAAAAAATAGTTTTTATATTTTTTTTTAACATATTTATAAAACCAAAATATCTCTTTCATCATAAACGCTATCACTATTCTCAGTTGTAAGATGACAACCTAAAGCCATTATTAATGCAACTACTGGATCAATTCTATCTACACTCTTAGATTTTGATGGCTTGATATTAGATGCGGGGTCTTCTTGCAATGTTACATTACTCATACACCAATTCATGCATGGATTGTTATTGTGAATAATATTTTTAGATAATATCTCAGCTTCTAATGTTTTAGTTGGCATTGACATTGAAACAAATCCTTGTCCAAATGGGTCCATGTTAGCCCCATCATTTTGCAAATCAATTACTAATTGACTAGCATTCCACCTATCATAACAAATGGATTGTATTCTATATTTTAAACTTAATTCATTTATTTTAGCTTTGATAAAATTATAATCCGCAACATCACCACTTGTTCCATAAACATGACCATCTCTAAGCCATGCAACATAATCAACACCATCTCTTACACTTCTTTTCTTTGCATTTTCTTCTGGAATAAATATGTATGGAATAAAAACAAACTTGCCATCTACATTAAATAATAAAACAAACGCTGTTAAATCTCTTGTTGATGCTAAGTCAAGTCCACCCCAACATTCTTTTCCTTCTAAAATACTATAATCAAATTCTTGATGACATGCATTCCACTCACCAGATGTAAGCCATGCACTATGTGAATCAGTCCATTGATTTAACATTAAACGCCTAAATGTATTTTGATATGAAGGAACATCAATAGCTCTTTGACTTTCCCTTTGCATATATTCTTTTTTTAAACTAATACCATAATTTGGATTTGCTTTTTTCCATGTTGATTCCAAAGTTATATCGTCATCATTTTCACTTTCATAAATAACAGCATAGAAAGAATCGTCTAAAATACTTTGATCTAAAACCTTTTTTGCATAACTATAAATTTCAAAACATATTGATTGCTTATCATAACCAGCGGTTGTAATTGCAATAGTTAAAGGCTGACGTCTTGATCCAGTTGATGTTGTTAGTGTGTCCCATAAATCTCTATTTGGCTGAGTATGTAATTCATCAAAGATTATGCAGTTAGCATTAAAGCCATGTTTTGTTTTAGAATCTGAACTTATAGCTTGATAAAAATTTCCTTTTGATTCATTAAGAATTGAGTTCCTATATACTTTGCTCCTTTGTGATAACTCAGCATTTTGCATTATCATTCCTTTAGCTATTTCAAAAACAATACCAGCTTGGCTTCTATCACCAGCGGCACTATAAACTTCACTACCTCTTTCCTCATCTGCAAACAACATATATAATCCTATTGCCGCACACAATGTTGACTTGCCATTCTTTCTAGGCACTTCAATAAATACAGTTCTATATTTTCTTAAATTTGTTTCTTTATTTTTCCAACCAAATATATCACCAACAATTTTACTTTGCCATTTCTCTAATTTTAATGGCTGACCAGTTAGTTCGCCTTTTGTATGTGTCACAAAAGTTTCAATAAAACCAATGGCTTTTTCTGCGGCTTTTTTATCAAAGTAATATTTACTCAAAGTAATTATTTATTTGTGTATTGTTAGTTGTAACTGGAGCTGATATGTTTGCTCTAGCACTTGGAGTTATTCCAAAATTTGCAGCTAATTTTAATGCATTATTTAAAGCATCATTTTTCATTTTGACATAAGGCTTTGCTTGAGTTCTAACAATATCACCATTAGTATTTTTAAAAGTGTCAACCCTACCAATTTCTTTTAGTTTCATTTCACATTCTATGTAAGTTGCCATCTCATTGCAGTAAGCTAATATTAAACTTAGATCAACCTCATGCAACATCTTTAAATTAAATAATTGTGATGTTATTTTATACCATTCTTTAGTTCCTATTTCTGATAAAAATTCTGGAGCTTCTGGTAGTTGCAAAACCAAATCAGCTGTCATTTCATTATCAACTAATCTATCAGCTCTAGCTGTTCCCATCATTTCTTTTAATACAGTTGGTGTTTTTTTTCTACCTCTAGCCATTATTATTTTTTTAGTGTTGGCTCAGTTCTAATTAAATAAGGAATGCCAAATTCCTTTTGAACTTCAACCATGTAATCACCACATTTTTCACACTCACTATTTTTTGTAATAACTTTAGATTCAACAATTTCTAAAATTGCTTTCTCTAATTTTTTTTCTGTTTTGCATTTTTTACAATGAAATATAAACATAGTTTTTTGGTTTTAGTTTGAACTTAAACTGATATGATATTGATATTGATACCTAAACATTTAATTTTGACAATGAAAACGATAAAC
>MDSW01089449.1_pt1 | contig 24071 bp, 30 predicted proteins | sample 811171 | NCBI WGS metagenome assembly MDSW01 (sample SAMN05326641, study PRJNA326480) | marine metagenome | isolation source: seawater | place: Atlantic Ocean: North West | collected 2012 | reverse complement strand
TTTGATTGCAGTGAATTTTTGAGTGTTATTGTGATTCCTATGCGCAATATGAGCTGATGCGGATGTTGATAACTGCAGTTTTTGCGGTAGCTCTCTTCCAGTCTCCACCTGCTGTGGCATTAACCGAATGTGAATTCATAAAAGCTACTATGAATAAGCTGGGTTCTCGCATGGCAATCCTTCGTCATACGATTGCAAGCAATCCTGATTCACTTGTTGTTGATAAGGCCAGTGCTGAGTTAAGTGAGTACTCGAAAAACTATCGGCTTGCTAAGCGTCAATACAACAAGGCGCACTGCGGTGATCGTTGGGATCGCGATTGACGCTCTCGTGTGTTTATTTTTACTGTGATCAATTTATTCTCTCTCTGTGTATCCATAATTTGCTTTCAAAAATGATATGATTTTGCCGTCTGTAGTCGTTCTGTTTAGTGCTTGTTATTGATGTTGTTCGTTGTTGCCACCGTTTCGGCTTTGCATGTCGTCTATGCACCCCTTTTATTTTAGTTCTCTTCTCTTAACTTGGCTTTTTGTTCCTTTTTGCGTTGCGTTGATTATTTTTGTTTCCTCTATTTTAGGTGAATCATTAGACCTTTGCTCCCCTGGGTGGTCGGTTTTGATTGGCTTTGCGATGGTGCTGACTCAGTGCGTGGCATCGTCCCGGTGCTCAGGCAACCACAATGGAGGAAAGTTGTATTCATTGCCATGGCAAATTTTTTGGTGACCGGTGCGAATCGAGGCATCGGATTGGAGTTTTGCCGCCAGCTTCATGCCCGTGGTGATGGGGTGATTGCCGTCTGCCGTCAGTCTTCAGAGGAGCTCGAAGGTTTAGAGGTTCGGATTGAGTCCGGCATTGAATTGAGTAGAGAGTCTTCAATCGCTGAACTGGTCTCGCGTTTGGATGGTCAGCAGTTGGATGGAGTTGTCCTCAATGCGGGCATTGCGCAATCCATGGGGCTTGATGATCTGGATCCGGATGGGATTCGTCGTCTGTTTGAGGTCAATGCTCTCGCCCCTTTGCTCTTGGCACGGGCTTTGGTCCCACAGATGCCCCCTGGGGCTCGTTTGGCTTTGATCACTAGTCGAATGGGTTCGATTGAAGACAACAGCTCTGGCGGTTCTTATGGCTACCGGATGTCTAAGGTTGCGCTGAATATTGCAGGAAAATCCTTGGCGATTGATCTGCACCACCGCGGCATTGCCGTGGCGATCTTGCATCCTGGACTGGTCCGAACGCGGATGATTAACTTCAACCCACAGGGCATCAGTCCGGCGCAATCAGTTCAGGGTTTGTTGGCGAGGATTGATGCACTCAGCCTCGAGAGCTCTGGCACCTTCTGGCACTCCAATGGCGATGTTTTGCCTTGGTGAGTTGGGGCGTCCAAGCTTGGCGAGCATTAAATTATTAATGAACACCCGGCTGGGCCCTGGACGCAGGACATGGGTTTTGACCCTCGAGATCGTTCGGCAGCCGCTCAATCCCGTACTCGGCAGCGCGTCACTAGCAACCTCGAAGCTCTTGTGGCTGAAAACGAGGCTTTGCGTCGCGAGGTGCACAATTTGCGACGTGAGCTGGAGCGGCTTCGTGAACAATCGCCTTCTGAAACTGCTCAGCAACGGCGTTCGCATGAGCCTTCAGCAGCAGCGACTCCCCGTATCTCGCCGGAACAGGTTGAGCGTTGGTGTGAGGCCCTGTCGCAGCAGGATGGTTGGTGTGATTTACGTTTAAATGATCTTCAAGCTCTGATTGATCAGCTCAATCGCAGCAGCTTTCACCCTCAACTCAACCTCCAACAACGGCTCGATCGGCTTGTGCCGGGGCTAGGTCGTGATCTTCAGGCCGCGGTGGCTGTTGGTTGTTTGAATCAGCAACGTTGTGCGGTGTTAACTGCCTTTGCCCTCTACGGGGTGCGCGCCAGTGAGTGGCTCGATGAGGATCCTGCACGGGTGGTTGCCGAGTTACGACAACGCCTACGCCACCTTCAGTCGGGACGTCGCACGCGCAGTGATTACCGTTCCACGGATCGACGTGACGACAATCCAGTGGATCAGATTCGAGCAGCTGCGTTGGCGGTGCTCGGTCTGCCTGTTGGCGCCACACAAGAGGCGATCAAACAAGCCCATCGAAACCTTGTCAAACGACATCATCCCGACATGGGAGGATCTGCGGACGCGTTTCGCCGTGTGAATGAGGCCTATCAGGTGCTTGTGGCTTAGGCCTTTCGCTCACTAGATCATCGATGTGGAAGGGATTTAGATCATGACTGATCTGTGAGACCCTTTCTACGCCTCGTTGATGTCGTTTCCAGTTGGTGATGAAATCTCGGCTTGGGACACCTTGAATCGGCCAAAAATAGACCATCATTTGACATGATTCACGCTGATTGTGTTCTGAGTCTGTGCTCTGGCTCTGTCAATCTTTCTAGTTTTGCTTTTCTTCTCCAGGGTCTCGATGCACAGTTTTGCTCCTGGCTTTCGTTGCGTGATTTGGAATAGTTGCTTGCATCTTCATTCGGGTTGTAAAGGTAGTTTATGAAACTGACTTCTGTTTGTTTTGCTGTGAATGTCCAAGATGAAATTGGCTGATAATTTGAGGTCAGATCAATGTCAATGAATGTTGTGTTGCCTTGGGACTATTTATTGCTAAACATATGATTTTTGGGTCTGTGATTTATGCTAGTCATTAGCTTGCCGGCGTTGATTGATCGACCGAATGTCCTGAATGAATGGATCCTACTCATTGGCGATTGCGTTGAGTATCTTCATTCGGTTTTTAAGGTTGTTGATGGCTTTTGTTTGTAAGTCGATGTTTTTGTCCGAGTGGCCAAAAATTTCTCCTGAGTAACTGATCAGCCAGTTGTGAAAGTCTTTTGGTGTGCAAGGAGCATGTGTGCCTCCCATGTATTCATGAAAATTTCGATGTAACTTCTTCTCAATGACAATGATATTCTTTAATTCTTTGCTCAAGGATGGATTTGTTGATTTGTCAAATAAATGGTGACCGCATAGCTCAATATAGGGATTTACTTTGCTTTTCTTTGAGCCTGTAATTTCGCATTTTTGGCCAGCAAGCTTTTTGGCAATATTGATGGTGTTTGCAATCCCTTTTTCTTCGAGTATGAAGGGATGCGTGACCTCTTTAAGTGTTTGAAAAATTGTTGATTCAACGGCTTTGTTCCATGTTTTCGTCGTTTTGCTCTTGCACACATTTTGGAGTCCCATTGAGAGTCTTTTAATTCCTTCTGCTGAGTACAGTTCATGCTTGTGATCTAAGCTCACGAGAAAATGTTTATTCGGCTGCATAGGTGATCTGCCAGAGTCACCTGTTTGCTCAAAATTTCTAGCCTTTTCAAGAATATCTTGGCGAGTGTGCAACCGTAAAATTCTTCTTGTCTCTCCCGTCGTAACAAATGCCCGCCCATTGCTGATGACGATATTCTGTGGTTTTTCACTGATTTCGGAAACTCTTGTCATGACAAGACTTTGAACCAATTTTGCTTTAGATCGATCAATAATGTTCATGATTCTTCTCCATATGTCTTTGCTGTCGATTGTTTCTTCGGTATATTTTGCTAGTTGTATTACTCCTTCTGCGGTGAATGACAGTGTGCCTAAGTGGGCGTTTAATACATGATAATGTTCGCCTTCGTTGAGATGCCAAGTGTCAACCTCATTCACTTGTCTAAGTTCGTCGCATATGAGATAAAGTTTTTCCAGGCTTAGTTTGAGCGCTTTTGCGAGTGTGGAGTCGTTAATCCTCACGTCTTTTGAAAAAAGTTCTTTCATTGATTTAGAGAGCGATTAATAATGCATCACGCATTTCGATGAGTTTGTTGAGTGTTTTTGCTGCGTCTGGCTCTGTTGATAGGTCAGGGTGGTATTTGAATGACAGTTTTCTGAAGGCGGCTTTGACGTCAGCTGCTGTTGATATTTTTCGGTCTAAGTTAAATACTTCCCAAGGCCTAAAATTCTTAAAAATGTCGATTCCGTTGACAATTCCAGGGCCGGACTGGAGATTTGTTTCGTCCTCTGAAAGACCGACCCATTCGCGATAGTAGGTCTCCCATGTTGTTCGTAATGAGGCATTCATCTCTGTCGATTTGTGATAAATCTTCCACTCTTTGTCTTTACTAAGTTCTTTGTAGGTTCGCTTCCCCCAGGCGATCGCTACCTTGGTTTTGATGTCCTTCAATTTCATCGCTCCGAGGATTTTCTCTGGTAATGGAGCGAGTGCAGTTTCGATTAGTTTTGCTAATTCTTTTTGAGGGCAATTGTATTGACTCGCGAGTTGTAAAATTAGCTTTTGGACGGAGTCGTGATTAATTCCCCTTGGGGTTGGTGGTTTTGATGACATCGTTTTTTATCGGAGATAACATTTTTAGGGCTAGATGAACAGTGTTTGACTAGCTTTTGTCAAACGTGCAAGGGCCTTTCACCCCAGCGTCTTGAGTGTGGCGTTTCAGTCTCCGGTGGCCATCGACTCACCTTGAGAAGTAAGACGTGACTATGGTCATTCCGTCGCGTTGGCATCTGAGGAGATGAAATGCTTTCCTCTTATTATTGTTCCAGAATCGAGAGCTTTCATCACCCATCTGGGGGAGAGTTGTCTGAAGATTGGATGAGTTGATCGTCCCGGCGATTGAATTTGTAACGCAGTTGGCCCATCAGTCTATTCTTGCAAGGATTGGCAATATGGTTGAGACATCGCAGCTCCACAAATGCTGTGGAGCGATCGAAATGAACAAGGTTGTTGTCTCTCGGAATAATGATCCGATCTTCTTGTGTCCGAACAATGATGCCTCATAAGCTTGGCTGGATTTGTTCATCAGATTGTGTGGTATTGCTGGGTCGTTCTGGTCTGACCATCTTGAACAATATGAGTGCCTTTTTAAATGGATTTAAGTCATTCACTGTCACTGCTCATCTCGGGAGCGTCGTGTTCTAGTTGTGTTGATGTCGTTTTTCCGGTTGGTGATGATGTTGTTGGTTGCAAGGCTTGACGCCGTTATCTGCTCCTTACTTGCTTGATCCGCCGGGGATCAGTCTCATGCGTTCATCTCGATGACCTTGTGACAGGGAATCAGGACGAGCAGCTGTAATAAGAAATGCCGCCTGCATCAAAAAACTGCTCGGGTTTAAGCCGGTCGTACTTGGCTTCAAGTTCAATCGATGGCGTGGCGTAGGGGTGACTGAACAGGTCTTGAAGTTCCTGGATCAGACTGGTGTCACCCTGTTCTGCCTGTTGATAAGCAGGTGCGATCAACCATTCGCGCCAGGTGATTGTGGGATTAACCCGTTGCATCGCTGCTGAGACTTGCTTGAGGTCAGCGTTACTTGTGATCTGCTTGCGCCAGCGTTGTAGCCAGTGATCCCATTGCAGATCAAGCTCCTCAGAGCAAGGCTGATAAAAGCTCGTTTTGAGGTCTAAGACGTCCTCGGGAAGAGTGGACAGCTTGCGGAAGAAAATTGTGTAATCCGTTTTGGATCGAGCCATGAGCTTCAGCAGCTCCTTCACAAGTGTGTCGTCGTAGTTGACCAGGCCGAGTTTGCTGGCCCACATGGTTTCGAGTGCTTGCTCCATCGCGTCAGCGAAGCCCTGCCGGAGTTGGTCCAGCTGGGTCAGAGCATTGCTGTTGTCTTCAAGCAACGGTCTGAGGGCGGACCAGAACATTTGGTAGTTAGCTTCGGCGGCTGCCGGCTGGTTGAAGAAGCAAAAATGCTTGCCGCCGCCGGTCCAAGGCTGAAATCTTGGGTCGAACAGTTCGCAAAATCCGAAGGGTCCGTAGTCGAGGGTGTAGCCCCCCGCCGCGCAGTTGTCACTGTTGAAATTGCCCTGGCAGTAGCCAACCCGCATCCAGTTGGCGACTAAGGATGTGAGCCGTTCGCGAAATAACTTGGCCAAGTCCACCACCTGCTCATGGAAGCTCAGGCTTGGGTCAATCTCCTGCCGGTAGTTGCGCTCAATCAAATGAGTCACGATCATCTGCAGCTCGTTCAGGGCACCGGGATGGGCACTGTTACGAACGCGTCTCGCAAACAGCTCTAACTGCCCGACACGTAAAAACGATGGTGCCACGCGGGTTGTGATGGCTGCTGGGTTGTCGACCAGAATGTCGGGATCGATGGATGTGGAGTCTGCGGAGTACCAGGGCCTCCGTACCCTCTCGGCATGGGAGACATAGAGCGTTAGGGAACGTGAGGTCGGAACCCCGAGGGCGTGCATGAACTCCTGCGCTAGAAACTCGCGCACGCTGGAACGCAGCACGGCTCGGCCATCAGCGCCACGGCAGTAGGGCGTCGGTCCACCGCCTTTGAGTTGCATCTCCCAGCGCTTGCCTTGAAAGATGCCTTCGAATACGGAGATCGCACGGCCATCGCCGTAACCGTTACCGGTTCCGAATGGGCACTGCTGGACGTATTCGCGGCCGTAGATCGAGAGGGCGTAGCCCGTCGCCCAACCGAACGGTCGCATCGGTTCTTGCCCTGCGCTGATGTCGCCGGAAAACAGACGCCGAAACTGGTCGTCGTGGGCGAGTGCATCGCTCAGACCTAGTTCGTTGAACAGGGTGCTGCTGTGGGCGACATAGTCCGGTGCTGCTATCGGCGACGGGGTGACCGGCACGTAATGACCGGAAAACACCTGTCGGGGTTGGTGATCATGGCCATTCTCGCTGGATTGAGGATCCGCATGAAGTGACTCCATCAGCGAATAGTCGGCCCGCTGTGCAAACTCAGCGAAGCTTGTCGTTGTCGGCACGGTTTTTGGGATTTGGGGCCTGCCTGGGCGTGGCCTTGAAGCTGAGGCCATCATCAGCCTGAATGCGGACTGGTTGTGGCACTGCTGTTGCAGCCCTGCAGCCATTGCAAGCAGACTGTGCGTTGGCGGGGGCCATCCAACTCCACCAGGATCACGTCCTGATAACGACCGAGCACCAACTCGCCCTGGCTCACATTGATGACCACCTGATTACCAAGCAGAAGGGCTTGGAGGTGGGCATGGGCATTACGGGGTTCATCATCTGGGATGCCGCTTCGCAGCTCCAAGTCGTTGTGTTTCCACGGCAATGACGGCGGTGCTATGTCGGAGAGCCATCGCTCTAGATCAAGCAACAGCCTTTCTTCGAGTTCGTTGATGATTAAGGCTGTTGTGGTGTGTTGTCCGGAGACAACCACAGCACCCTCGTTGCCGTTTCGTTCCCGAACGAACTGGTGCACTGCCTTGGTCAGCGCCATGCATTGGAAACAGTGCTCGGTTCTCAGAGTGAGCAGCTTGGCGGTCATGAGTCCTGTCGCTTAGCAGACGGTGCGCTTACGCAGCGCAGTCTGCGCTTGAACGAGTTGTGACCGATTCGGTTGCATGCCCCTGCATGGGTCTATCTCATACCAACTGTTGAGTCTTTGTTGAATCAGCGCGACTTAGATCGCTCCAAGAGCGGCATCCAATCCATCAATCACCGCCGCCAAGAACGGCAGATTGAGCGTGTCGATTGTGTCGCTCATTTTGTGGTAGTTGGGGTTTCGCATGAAAGAGGTGTCGGTCACCATCAACGCGTTGTAACCCTGATCCCAGAAGGGGCTGTGGTCACTACGGCGAATGTCAGGCACATCCCGTCCGGCGCGGGGGACAGGGAGTGCTTTGGTCTTGACGTGTTGACCCATCACATGGGTGAGTTGGCTGAGCATCCACGCCGCTCTTGCGTTCGCCACCAGACCAATGAAGTCACCACGGTTGCCATAGATCTTCCGCATGGCGGGGTGGGGGTAGCTCTGCTTGTCGCTGGTGTAAGCCAGCATCTCGAGGCTCACCATCAGCTTGAGTGGTTGGCGCTCGGCCTTGAGCTTGCTGGCCAATGCAGCGCTACCTAGTAGGCCCCATTCCTCTTGATCAAAGGCCACCAGCCAGACGGGGCGATGTGGCTGGTTGGCCTGCCAACGCCGGCCGAGTTCCAGCAAGGCGGTGACGGCACTGGCATTGTCATCAGCACCGATGGAATGGAGCGGACCGTCGTAATGCGCTCCAATTAACAATGGCCGACGAGAGGGATTGCGACCTTGCAATTTGAGGACGAAATTCACGCCTTCGTCGCTGCCGCTGACGAAATGGTGCTCGTCGACCTCGCCCAGTGCCCTGAGTTGTTCACGCACATAGCTGCGCACGGCCATGAGCCCGATGGGATCCCAGCGGGCATGGCGTGGGATGGCGATCGCCTCAAGATCCTTGAGACAGGTCGGTGAGAGGACGGACATCCCTGCACTTTGGAGGTCTTTGCCAGGGTTCGCTGCGAATTAACCGCCCATGGATGCAATGCCTTGCCAGCACCGCTTTGGATCGACAGTCCGGTTTCACGCCCGGGTTGTCCCAGTGAACTCAATCGACCCTGCAATGAAACGCCCCACCACGAGGGCGGGGCGTCCAAGGTATGTCGGTTGTTCTCGAGGCGGTGATGACGTCTTTTGCTTGTCTTTCACCGTATGTTCAGCATCACTTCGATTGAGCCCTGCGGCCGTGATCCAGCTCACTTAACGAAGTGAGGTTGGTTTTATGACATTCACAAGCCTGAGCATGGTCATATTGTCACTTCCGTTTGGCCTCTGCGGCCTGGATTCGAACAGGGATGTGACGTGAGGCAATGTTGACAAGACCAGAACACTGTTCTTGTAAATACAATTTTTTCGTGGCCATTGGGCACTTCAAATTGGCCAGATATCGACGGTTCTTGATTGTGGAGTGAACGATCACATCAGTGCTGAACTTTAATGTTGCGGCTCCGAAGTACTAGTCCAATTTTCTGTCACCAATATTGTGGCGTTTTCGAACCACTTTTTGTTTGATCGGATCAATCAATATCCAATCTGTTCTGATGCTCCTTTCGGAGAGGTGAGCATGCATGCCGTCAACGTCATTTTTTCTGATCAGGATCTTGCGAGTTTTATACAGCCTGCGACTGCACGGTGATGGTGAGGTTTCCCTCGCTGTCGCGTTGTAGGTCGTAAAGGGTTGCGCGCAAGCGGCCTTTGAGCTGTTCGATCGCCTCCAGTTCCTGGCGACTTGGGTTGCGAATGATGGAACTCAGCAACCGCAGCCCAAGACCAGCCGTTCCTAGCAATCCGAGCGGTCCCATCACCATGACCAAGCCTGGTACCAGCATCAAGGCCAAGGCCAGAACAATCGACACGGGTAACGCTCCGGCCGCCATCAACCCGCTGGTCTGCAAGATCTGAATCAAGAGTTGTTGTCGCTCCGCATTGCTGCCGTTGATCAAGCGATCTCGGTGAATGAAGAGTTGATCCACGGCTGCAATGGCTGCGGCATAAACACTGGCCTCGACCGCATTGCCAAGGGTGCGATGCCAGAACTCGGGAGTTCGAGCTGCAGCAATCAGCCCATCAAGATGATTGTCGGCACTGGCGCGAATGCGATCCCGCCAAGCCATGTCGGCGGAGCCACGGCGGATGTTGGTGGTGCCGTCTTCCCAGATGCCATTCGCTGCATGGTTGGCTCGTTCTGACGCATTGCGCTGGCTTTCGAGGTGGGACCAATGTTTGCCCAGAGCATCACCGCTTTTGAGAAAGGCGTCGACGGCTGCGTTGCCCATCTGCTCGAGTTCACCTGGCAGTTTGCTGAGCAGATCTGCGGCGGCGACTCCATGGTTGCTTGCGGCCGAGCCAATGCGACTGATGAGTTCGGGTTCAACGCCGAAATTGTTCAGGCTGCTCAGTGATGCGCCGACGACACCGACCGCAAGAGAGATCACGGCGCTGGTTCGATCAAGGCCGGTTTTTGCCGCCTTCAAGGTGGCATCACGAGCGGCGATGCCTGACGTTTTGATCAGATTGAGATCAGGCATGGGGATTGCGCTGGACCAACATCCTGGCTTGGCCAGTCGTTGACGGTTCAGACAACTTCAATCTCCTGAACACTCTTGATCTCTTTGGTTTTGGTTTGGTGAATCAGAACATGTTTGTGGGTTGAGGGAGAGGCGTGTTGGCATGACTGGATTTTTCCCAGGTTGTTCATGCTGATTGCAGCCGACCCAAATCTGATGCGTCAATAGAAGGTTGATGCGATGAATCTTGTTTGTCTGGTCTGTCCTGGCATGCATAGACAGCGCAACGCCCCACCACGAGGGCGGGGCGTTTGAGATATCGCGGTCGCGGCTGAGACGGTGATGACGTTTTTTTGGTTGTCCTTCACCGTGTATTCATCATCGGCGCATGAAACGGAAGAGGATGTGATCTGGCACACGCGTGGCTGTGAGCTTGATCCTGTCGAAGGCGTTTTGTTCATTCATCAAGAACAAGTCACTTGACGTGATTTGACTATTTTTGAGCGCGCATTATGTAGCCATGCTTGCAGATTGGTTGCATTCACGTGCTGGCTCCAGCTGCAATGCAGACCATTTCATTCAGTCCCCAGGTTCAAGGGATTGAATCTCTGCATTGTTTTGGTTGATCACCGCTGCCTGGGATTGGTTGTGATGTTTCCATCAAGTTCAACAGCATTCAGCACTTCATCCAGGCAAAGACGTGTGGCTTTAGCTTTTGTTCCAGGCTTCGAGCCGGTTGATTCCCAGGGGCGGCAACACCTGAGCTGTTCGGCATCGATGGTTGTGCTCCCGTTCGATCGTCATGCCGGCATGCTTGACATAAACGTTGCCGTCATCAAGTTGAAACGGCTCCGGTTGCACCGGCGCAGTCCCTGAAGTTGTCGCGGTCGTGTTGTCGTCAGGCAAGGTGCTAACGATGAAGATCACCGCCAGCAATGGCAACATCAGCAGTGGATCAATGGAGAGGTGCATGGGTTCATTGGAATGACGAATGACTTCTCAACATTGAACGGTTTGCCGTCGTATTCCTTTCCCAAACAGGGAGGAAGAGCTAAGGGTTGGCTGAGGGTTTCAGCCTTGATCGCGTGTTGGGTGATCAAGGCTTGAGTCCCATACCCAGACATCTGTCTAATGTTGACGACCGATTAAGACTGATGACCATTCCCTTCGGTGAGCCTGAGCCGTCCGACGCGCTGCTGAACAAGTCTGTGTCGTCTACCCGTTTGCGGTCGTGGCTGAACAACCGACTGCGCCATCTTGCTTTCGCCCAGAGGATTCAGGATGCGCGGGCGCTGCGTGGTGAGTTTTTGGTCGAGGATCAGTGAACAGGACCTGGTCGTATGAGTTTTGCGGTCTCGTTGTTGACCCAATCAAAGCCAAATCCGTTCTTTGCTGCGGCTTCGATTCCATCTCTTCACGCACCTGCGCCATCGGTGGTTAAGAGCGGTTGCCAGTTAGTGATATTCCCCAGGATGGTCCTGCTTAGAAACGGTGACCTTCCCGACCTTTTGGCCCGAGAAGCGCAGTAGTTCATCGCCGGAGAATTCAAAACCAAGACCAATGGCGATTCGCGCTACGTCATCAGCTGTGGACGCCGACAGAACGCTCTGCTTGAGACCTTCGTCGTTCTGCATCTCCACCAGAAATGCTTTCAACTGATCGAGGGCCACGGCTCTTTGCTGGGTGCATGGATCATCGCCCAGAAGAGTCGTTCTGTCCTGCTGATTCGTGGGGGTGGCTGAGACCTTGGCATTGTCTTCATTGAATCCACCAGCCCAGCTCGATCGGTCTGAAACAGTATTTTGATTGCCTCTGGCGAGGTGTCTCCAGCAGGACTTGACCACCTGCTTTAGAGGCCTTCCTTTATTGAGGCTTTCGGGGCGTTGCAACCTTGGCATTTAAGACCTCTCAACGCTGCCGAGGCATGCTGGCAATCGTTTTCAGCGGATGGTTCGTCGGCATGAGATTGGACCCTCTGATTGTGATCAGCCAATGAGTCGTTGTTTGTGCTCGAGCGAACTAAGTTGATTTGCTTAAACGTCAAAAATGGCATGCATGCATACATTTCTTCGACAGGAGTGACATCTGTGAACGTTTTTATTTGTTGTGCTGGCTCATATTGAGGATTCCCACCGTTGTGCATCGATGGAATTGATCATTGGCCTTTGCATGATTCTGCCGATGTCTGCCCTAGTGCTGCAGGCGCAAATGGACGACAACGACGCGGAAAATGATTTCCTTTGAGCATATCTGGATTTTGTTGGTTTGATCACAAATGGCTCATGTTGCCCAGGCTTTTATTGTGAATCGTTTTGTGCGTCATGTTGTGCGTCATGTGCAGTGATGATGTGCTGATGATTTTTTATTGATACTCTTTCTCGATAATTGTAATCCTCAGCTGAATTTTAATGGATTTAATTTTTGAGTATTTATAGTTTTATGTTGTATGGCCTGGGTTATTAATCCCTGTAAAGGATCGCTGGTTCAATTAAATTCGAATTAAAGCTTTAACGATAGGTCTGCAGATGGGCTGAAGAGCATGTAATTGGGGTGATGGGTTGATAAAAAAGTGGACCGATATCTCTTTTGCGCACGCAGCGTTGTTGGCTCACGGAAAAACGAAAGCCTTTCCCGCAAGAACGATCTGCTTTGCGCTGCCAACGTCTGTTGGGTGCTACATCAGTTCTCAGCACACAGCGTTGTTGGCTGTAAGAGAAGCGATAGCCTTTTCCACAAGAACGATCCGCTTTACGCTGCCAACGTCTGTTGGGTGCGACATCAGTTCTCAATACACAGCGTTGTTGGCTGTAAGAGAAGCGATAGCCACGGCCGCAACCATCTTTTGCTTCAGCAGGAGCTCCTACGGCCAAAACTGTGCTGGTGCTGACCAGTGCAATTGAAGTAGCGGTCAAGATAGTTCTGATGTTCATTGACTTGAGTGATGTGGTGAGGCGTGTTTGCCTTCAATGCACACACTGTCGTCTTTATTCAGCTTCTATTCGATGACTCACGTTCCATCTGTTTGTGATCTTGGTCATTGGGGGGAAGCTTGCGATACATTGCTCTTGCCTCTGCATTCGTCATCCTTTTATTTGGATCGCTTCAAATGTGATCAATGATCAAAAGAGATGCACAGGCCTGCGCAGGCAGCAAGTGGCATGTTGCATCGATATTCCTCTCGCGATGTATGGGTCGTGATCTCGTTACCAGGACGTACATGTCTAAGTTTGATTGGAGCTCCCGATAACATTCATAAATCCCCTCGAATTGGTTTCAGGCTTCGCGATGAACTCATTTAGAGTGGTGAAATTATCTATTTAGATGTAGGTGTAAGCGGTGAGGACAACAATCCAAGTTCAAAAATCGCAGTGTCTTGAATGCGCTATGTGAGTGGATTCAAGATTGCAAGCATGTTCAAGTCAGATGAGTGGCAGTCGATGACACTGTTTTGGAGAGATTTTTTGAAGGGACATCCTGCTGGGTTCGGTTATCCCGTCTCTTTTGTAACTACAAGGCACATTTTGACCGAATAGCTTGAGGCCGAACTTCTTTTTTTGCATGTGAATGACCTGTCGCTGCTTAGATGCATTCATCCCGTAAGTCAAACGATTGTTCAAGCTTTTTATTCATTCAAAGGAGGTCATTGAACGTGGATCAGATTGAAATTGACAACTGGGCTAAGGTCGCCGGCAATATGGAAGCCGCCGGCACAACTGATAGTTGGTTTTATCATCGAGCGAGAGCTATTGCGGATGGTAAGCCGGATCCAATGCCAAACATCTCTGAGTTGATGCCAAGTTCTTCGACGGAGGAGTAACCAACCTAAGCACACACGCTTTATTCTCTTCTCCTCTCGTTTTCTTCTGCCGCAATGTAATAGTTGTCATAACCATCGTTTTTACTGCGACGAAGGAGGTTAAATTTCAAAAGAGGAATCTTAAAGCTTCCTTGCTGAACTCCCCTTCGTGGGATAGTGTTTTACACGTTACGATTGGTGGTGTTGACGATAAGTGATGAATCTTGATATACTGCCGAACAAGTGTTGTAACGATCATACGATTTCTACTGTTGAAATCATTTCTCCATCATGGGTTGGCCCTTGAGTTTATGGCATCACTTTGTTCGTGGTTTTTTGGGTAGGGATTGATGGTCTGCCAAATTACGACGCTTTGTCATGGTGGGTTCTATGATTATTTAGTGTTTTCCATAGCGATGGTTGCTTGTCTCGTCGACTTCCTGATATGGGGTTTTATACCTGCTTGACGAGACACAATTTGCGATCATGTTCATTTTGGCTGAATCCAAAAAATGCAAGGAATGTTTGAGTTGTCCCTTCTGCTCGTCGCCTTCATCGGCATTCAAATCTGGTGGCTCAGCAAAGTGTTTTTGAATCAACCCCGTCAGCCGCGACCGCTTGGTAAAACGATGAGAGCTAATACTCTTCAGAACGAGCGCAACCTCCTGGAGAAGATCTTTGGACAGTCTTAGTCGCAGTCAGATCGATCGCGTGATTGAGATGGCTTGGGAGGACAGAACAACCTTCGAAGCGATTGAATATCAGTTTGGTTTGAAGCACAAGGATGTCATCGCTCTGATGAGGTTGCATCTCAAAACGTCCTCTTATCGCACTTGGCGTCGAAGAGTGTCTGGTCGTAAAACAAAGCATGCCGCTAGTAGTTGTTCTAATCGTTTCCGCGCTAAGTGTCATAAATGATCAGCAAATCCTAAGAGTATGTTTGACAATGGCTTTTGATTCTCCTTGCTAATGTGTATTGATGCTGTAACGCCACCCCTCACTGCTTTGATATTGGAGTAAAATTTTGTTCTCGAATGTATTTTGAATTTTATCTTTCGGGTCATGTTCGCGTTGATGGTATCGACTGTTTTGGCTAAATGGGGTGACGCAATATAGTCGATGAGATGTTCACTAACTCTCGGTGAGGCGATTCAATTTGGTGGACATCTGCAATCAAGTGTTGTCAGAAAAATAGAATTGTTCAAAATCGTATTGATCATTCTTTTTGTCGGTAGGATTGAGGGCTTTAATGGCTATTTTGTTAGAAAGGAAGTGGTTAGTAGAAATGATGTGGAGTAATTTTGAGAGGATAAGTGTTTGAAGCATTAAGGGTGATCGCAAGAGGACGAGCTTTCTCAAGTCGATTCATTCATTTAACTCGTTTTACTTTGAAGCAAGGTTTTACTGCTTTTGCGTTCGTTTAATGGCCAATAAAGATTGATTGCCACGCCAGCGTGACTCACAGACCGACAAGGTCATTTACTACTTGGTTGGTGCGTTGCAGATGTGTTGAGTTTTACAGTTCCTTGGCCTGTTGGATGACCCAGGCTGTTGCGGCTTGTTGCTGTTTCCAAGACACCAAGAGCTGTTTAGCGATGTCACGTAACTTCTGAACGTCTTTAGAGTTATCAATTTCACGGGAAAATTTTTCGATCTCAAACTTTTGTCCGAGAGTCAGAGCAATTGGATCCATGGAGTCAGATGCAATTTCGCAGGAAAGTAGCCTGAAAGCCTCGTGGCAGCAAGCCCTTTTTGTAGTGTCAGCAACCGATCTGAGCTTCTAGTGTCCAAGTCAATACATTGTGGTTATTACAGATCATTGCCTGAATCCACTGATGACTTTCATTTTGGTGTCCAGGCAACTTAGAACATCGTTTGATCACTGAGTTTCATGCACTACTCCTGGGAAAAACATTTGGAGCTTTCCAGGAATGTATCCATGGCAGCAGACAAGGATACCGGTGTTGCACTCGCGTTGATGGGCATCGCTTTGACCATTCTCGCGAATGATTTGTTACTGGCTGAGTTGCGGTATAGGCCTTGTGATGAATATTTGAGCCAAGAGCTGCCATCTGGCAAAGCTCACAACTGATCGACCCGGCGCTGTCCTGCCGCTGACTGACAGTCTGATTCGACTACCGCGTGATCTACTCCAGTCGTACCAGTTCTGCGACGATCAGAAGGGTTGGGAAGGATGACCTTGCAGGTCCAGAGGAAGGATCTGCGTCTGCCCCCCTGATCCATGAGGCGCAAGGGGCCTACCCCGTTCTGAAAGGCAGGAGGACTGAGAGGCAGTGGAATGAAACGGGTGTTGCTGAAGATCAGACCCGTTTAAGACGTCTTAGCGGTGGGGATGTGTTTGAGGTCTCACCAACTTGATCTGACCCACGCTCAGGAGAAGTCAGATTTAGCAGTCATATTCCACTTCAGAACGCTGTTGATGCCTGACCATATCGTCATCTCTCATTTGGGACTCGTCGTAGGAGAGAGCGTGAATCGGGCAGGCTGCTGCTCGGAATGGTTTGTGTGTGCCCTCAATGATCAAAGAGCCAATCGAATGTGCTGAGGAGATGCTGATGGGCATCAGGTCAAAGCAGTAATGACTGTGTTGTAACCAGACACTGTCCAACAGCCAGCTGGTAAATCCGAATTAATCCTTTCCCTTCTAAGGCAAAGCGTTGGTACACATGGAATTCATCAATAAACTACTTAGGTCTTTTTTTCGTGATATCACCGAAGTCGTCATCATTAGGTTGGAGGATCTGCCAGATGACTGGCACTGTGAAGGCGACAACAAGACCAATCGTTGCCCATATAGCAACCGTGTAATCGCCATCCATTGGGCATGATTGATACGTGGTATGACGTTAGCGCTCATCAGCGAAGAATGAGTCAATGGGGCGCGTCTGACCGGTTTCTCTGAGTCGGCCTCAGTGAAGCTCCGGTCTGATCATCGATACATCCCTCTAATCTCGATGGATTGTCCTCTCTCCTGTCCGCTTCGTTTAGGGATTCATCCTTATCCTCCACGTGTTGTACTGAAGAGCCAATCAAAAAGATCAAGCCCAGTCATGTTTTACTGATGAGCAAGTCTTTTGTTTGATTCGTATGGCACAATAAGATTGGTAATGTGTGATGGTTAGTACTCATTGGATGGGACACGAGATTCATCGTTTTTCTGGTTGACCATCGTATTGGAAAGGCACATTTATTGACAGCAGACGCGATTCTCATGATCGGTCAACTACGTCGTGACGTTTTGGATTGATTTCAGTTTAATTGCCTATGAGCTTATCAATTAGTAGCTGCATACTCAAGTTAGGGTTCCCCTTGGATGCTGTTCAATCTTCTCTAATCTGCCATTTTGAGAAGATTGATTCGTTGTCGCATCATATCTTACAGTGTGTTTTCGCGTTTGAGTGTTAATCAAAGACATGTCCGTGTTCGTAACGCTCATCATGTCCAGCGGCTTCTGTTAACGAGGCGACATTATCTCTTGTGAAGAAGCCGCTGAATCCTTGACAGCGTTCTACATATTCGGTGATCAAAACGGAGTAGGGAGATTGCCGGGAAAAAATTTGTTTGAGATTCGGTTGATCACTGCATTCTCCGATGACATCTCCAAGAAATGAAATCTTGTTCTCATTTAGTTGACTAACAACAAAATCAACATTTTTCTGTTGGCTGATGTGATCTCCATCTGTGACCTCATAGGCAATGTGGTGCATACGTCTGCCGTAATTTCTCACAAAGTCTTCTGTTGGCATCGGAAGATTTTCAAATGAATTAACGAAAGAAGGAGTGTTGTTGGCGGTGAATACCTTTGCCGGCGACAATTTATCGTCCGATACTGTGTGATTGCGGTTAACATTTGTAGAGGAATTCATCTCCTTGATGTTGTATGCGCCCCAAAAGTAATAGTTGGATATCGATAAAAATTCTAAGATTGCATCTTCTCGTTCCCCAGCCAGTACTCGCGTTGCCATGTGATCAACTCCCTCAATCAAATGATGGATGCCAAGTTCCTCACTGAGTCTCGCAACTTGATCGAGTCGTTGCTGCTCTTTGCTGTTTAGTTGGAATGGTTGCCCGAGTTCAAGGGCACTATGGTCTTCTAAATCTATATGTGTGTATCCTAAGCGGTTATGTGTGAAATCGGATGGAACTGTGAAGCGAATATTGTGACCAGTATAAAAATTGTTTTCAGTTTCGCCTGGGTAATGAAAGCGGATGTTGTGACTTTCTAGAATATCTTGAGTTTCTTTTAGGTCTTTCGTGTACATGATTTCACCTACATAACGTGCGTTGGGTTTGTTGCGTGCTAGTGGATAGATCATGTTGAGACGCTTAATATCATCTTCGTAATCACTGCTTAATGGCTCCATGACGATTAAACGAGGGAATTGATTACATGTTCGCAGGATATATATTTTATGGCTATTGTTAATATATGACGTCTGCAGTCGGTATGGTGTCATTAATGCTAATTCTTCAAGATATGGAAGCCCATCGCCGGATTCAAGATGGATGATGAATGCGCAAAGGTTTTGAAGTAATTGGTCGAGTCCGCTACTTTCGCGACGAGAGTAGATTTTTGCACAATACTCTTCGAAAAATGCAGAATTCTTTTTATCTCCTTGCGGTTTGTATGCGTTGATATTCATCACCTTGTTTTTGCAGGGGCTAAGCACTCTCTAGCAAGATTTTTGGTTGTATTCCATTCCTGACATGATAATCTCTCAAAGCTTCCTCGTCATCATTGTTTGTCTGTCAACTTTGTGATTGTTGTTTGATGCGTTGGTCTGAATGATGATGACCAGTGGCTCATGTGAGTCAGAATGTATTTTAACCTAGTTTTTTGAGGATTCCATATTAGACAAGGATGTCATATCTGTCCTTTACCTATTGGTAGATTGTTGCGAGTGTGGATGGTTTTTGGGTTGGCTAGGGCGAATTTGATTTGTCCGATATTGTAAGTCTGCAATCAAATGGATTCGTATGATCAGCGGATTATCCCGTGCAGTGCATCAACGATGTCTGCACTGGTCAATGCTTCCCCATAGAACATTCTAGTCAAGGTCATCAAGGCGACGAGCATCAACAGGTCATGGGTGGGTCTGCACGGGTTTGGATCCCTGGAGTTGAGATAATCAAAGACACTCATTCACGGCACTATCTGAGTAATGCTGGGTTGATCGTTAAGCTCAATTTTATATTGCTTGAGATGCCAAAACGTTTCAGATGCTAGGGATGCCACCAAACGTGTTCTCTAGCGTTCCACTTTTTTTGATCAGGTTCATTTTGATTCTCACGCGATCAATGGTATCGAATTGAATTGCTTGCTGCCTGATCAATCAATTAATTAATTAAGTAATTATTCTATTTTTCTGGAACATTGTGATGAGTTGCGCCGTAGCTGTGATTGCCGCTAGTCTATTGAAATGGATCAGTATTCTCTTTCTGGTGATGATCGATGCCAGCATCGAAGTGATGATGTTGCCCTTGTGGCGAACAATCTTGATGCGATTATGCGATCTTCCACATACAAACTTGCGCATGAAGATTATGACTTAATCAATTCAGATCCGATGAGGGGAGTACGCATGCTTTTAGAAATCAGCAAACCTCAGTTGTCTTTAGATGTTGCTGGTATTTCATCCACGATCATTGTTTTTGGTGGTGCTCGTGTTATTGAGCGTTGTGCTGCAGAGCGCCAGCTGGAGAAGATTAAATCCGATCTTGATCAGAATCCTGATTCAGATGCATTACGGCGTGAAGTAAAACGATGTGAAAACAGAGTTAAGTTGTCTGTTTTTTATGATTCTGCTCGTGAATTTGCGTACTTAGCTTCATGCCACGGTCAATCGACTGACCACGTGTTGAATGGTTCTGCCTCACACGTCATCGTCACCGGGGGAGGCCCAGGAATCATGGAGGCAGCCAATCGTGGAGCCTTTGATGCTGGTTGCAAATCCGTTGGTTTTAATGTCAGCTTGCCGCATGAGCAGCATCCCAATCCTTTTATTACACCTGAGTTGTGTTTTCAGTTTAATTACTTTGCTTTGAGGAAATTTCATTTTGTCATGCGCTCGATTGGCGCAGTTTTATTTCCGGGTGGGTTTGGAACCCTTGATGAGTTGTTTGAAATTTTGACCTTGCGTCAGGTTGGTACCAAAAAAGCAATGCCGATCATCCTGTTTGGTAAACAATATTGGTCGCGTATTATTGATTTTAATTATCTTGCTGATTCTGGTTTGATTGCTGATGATGATTTGGCATTGATTCAGTTTGCTGATACAGCATTGGAGGCATGGGAGATGATTCGCGAGAGTGGAACATGAATTTCTGATGGATTGATTTGTATGTCCTTTGAACTTCTTTGGAGCGTACATTGAGCTCTCAGCCGATCCGTATGGCAAACAGTTTTTGTTCTGTTTTCCATTTTCACTTCCCTGGCTAAGCTTGCTAGCCTCTTGTTTTTAACCAAAAATGTCAACTGGCTATCGACCTCTCACGATCGAGGAACTCACTGATGCTGCTGATATCTTTTTCCCTCGCTTTAAACTGATCTTGGAGAGAATGCCTGAAGGCTCAACGGTGGAGGATGCGTTGAATGTCATGGAGAAAGTGGCTAAACTTGGTCACAAGCAAAGGCATGACAAACAGAAGGTAAAAGAATTCAAATTTGGTAGTTTGAGAACGTTTGGTTTCGTCAAGCCGTCAGCGAATACCACGGATGATTTATGATATTGCTGTGAGAATTTTTTTGAAAGTTGACGGCAATAGCCTGTTTTGGTTGCTTGCTCTTAAATGCTTAGTCAGTCCACATATTTTCATCGGATCTTTGTATTCTTTTAGGTAATATTGCGACATGCATTTGTGATTGGTGTTGATTTTGACTCTGATTTGTGTCGCCTTGATTTTTACTCTGTTCTGCCACTGTCTTGATTGTTTTGTTGTTTTGCTTCGGGTTTGTTTGTTAGGTAATTTTCCCTGTGTGTTCAGCTTGGTAACGGCTGACACCGACGAGGGGCGAGTCTCTCCTGCAGCTTATCTTTTTAGGCTTTCAAATGATGAATGCTGGACCCTCTTGTCCAATTTATTTTAAGTCAAAAATTGCTTCTGGTTCGGACCATTCTTCTCTGATGGATCATTGTTTGACTGCGGCTGAAATTGAGTGGAGGCGATGGTCCGAATGGCAGCTGCAGCGCACGGCGTTGAAAAGGCTGAAGCGACAAAGACTAACGATTGGCTCATAACATTGCCTCGTGAATTTTTTTGTGTGCCGTGATGGCTTGATCGTTGTTTTAACATGATTGCCTTTCATGCTTTTAATGGGAGTGGATCGTTTGTTTGGAGTCGGTATGAGCTGAATGGATCTGTTGAAGTCTTCAACTGTGATCTCAGCTGTTCAGTTGAATCTTTGTCATCAAGATTTTTATGACTCTCTAATCCGTTCTCACGAAATATTGCCTCGTGCTGTGGGGATGTGTGTCAATCTTTGATCATTCTCTCCAATGTTGAGCATCGAGGACAAGGCTCAGCAGACTTTGGATGATTGTACGTTTTGATATGGCCCCTTCAGTGGTGGAGTACACCCTTCATCGGCTTGCCGATCTTGGGATAGGTCATGTTTTTGGGGTTCCAGGCGACTATGCCTTTCCGATCAATGATGCCGTCGAAGTCCATCCGCGTCTTCAGTGGGTTCCATCCGCGAACGAATTGAATGCTGCCTATGCCGCTGATGGCTATGCACGTCGCCGTGGTGCAGCCATGCTTTGCACGACTTATGGCGTCGGTGAACTGAGTGCCATCAATGGCTTGATGGGGTCGATGGCAGAGCGCTTGCCCATCTTTCACCTCGTTGGTACACCCAGTGTGCGCATCGTGAGGCAAGGCTTGATTTGCCATCACACACTCGGTGATCAGGTCTACGACCGTTTTGAGCAGATTTCTGCTGCCGCTTGCTGCGTCAGTGCGCGGCTCACACCAGAGAACGTGGTGATTGAACTCGAACGTGTGATTGATAAAGCTTTGGAGGAATCTCGGCCTGCTTATCTCACCTTGCCGATGGATTTGGCGTTAATGCCCATCGTCGGTACCCAGGTTCAAGGTTCAGCGATTGGGACTGTACAACAGCGGGACAGTGTTGCTGTGGAACTGGACGCAGTTTTGGATTTAATCGAGGCTCGCATTACGACAGCCAAGACACCAGTTCTTCTGCCAACAGTCACACTTCGCCGTTACGGGTTAATTGAAGTTTTTCAGACTTTTTTAGATGTGTCTGGACTGGCTTATGCCACCACTCCGATGGATAAGGCCTTACTGAGTGAGGATCATCCCGCTTTTCTTGGCATCTACAACGGCGCTCGTTCTTCACCGCCAGAGCTCAAGAGCAAGATCGAGCAAGCCGATTTATTGCTCGACCTTGGTGGGTTAGTGCAGGAGGACCTGAACACTGGTCTTTGGAGTGGACGTTTGAACCCCAATACGATGATCAGCCTGCACAGCGATTGGGTGCGAGCCGGCGACCGTGTGTTCACCAGCGTCAGCCTGGCGGATGTGTTGGAGGGGCTGACGGCAAGGTTTAGGGGGACGCCGTCGCGACACAATCATGGGGATCAGCGACCACTATTGCCCTCCCCTCAATTACCGCTGGCATCGATTGCGGATCAACCCAGTTCCTCCGAAAGCTTTTATCCACTGTTGCAGCGTTTTTTAAGGCCGGGAGATCTTTTGGTATCGGACACTGGCACTTGTTTGTTGAAACTCAACGCCATGCGTTTGCCAGGAGGGGTGGCGATGGAAAGCCAAACCCTCTGGGGTTCCATCGGTTGGGGCACTCCAGCCGCTCTTGGTTGTGCCCTGGCTGATCCGGAACGTCGCGTGGTGCTCGTGACCGGTGATGGAGCGCATCAATTGACAGCGCAAGAGATCGGTGTGATGGGATTCGTTGGGATTCAGCCTGTGCTGATTGTGCTGAACAACGGGTTGTATGGAGTCGAAGCTTTGATTAGTGAATCAGGTCACGCTTATAACAACCTGCCCGCCTGGAACTATGCCGACTTGCCTGAGGCGATGGGTTGCCAAGGCTGGTGGTCTGGTCGGGTGTCGACTGTGGCGGAGTTGGAGGCTGCCTTTGCCTCGATCTCTGCTCATCCCGGAGCTGCCTATCTCGAGGTGATGATTCCCCCTGAGGAGAGCCAACCACTTGAACAGGCTGCGATCGAGGCGATTCATCAGACCAGCACCCCACCAGTTGATTTTTGATCGCGCATTCCACGGCCGGACCCATGCATGGTCAGCAATGGAGACGGCTCAAGCGTGCTATTTGGATCGATTAGGCCGAGAACAAGTTTTGGACCTCAACTGAAATGTCTCTTGTCCTGCATCGGCTGCTTGTGCTGCTCAAGGGAAAGCATTGAATGATTGGGGTCTGTGGTTTTTGTTCTTGAATCTGTTGAACGACCTTTCTGAGGAGTGATGGCTGTGCTCCTTGTTGGCGAGTCCTGTCTTGCTCTGCCACGACATCGGCATTGCTCGATCCGACCATGGCAAACAGCTGCATGTTCATGCTTTGTGGGGGCATACGCTCAAACCTTGCGATCGCTTCGGCGCTTGTTTGTGCGCTGATCCCCCACTGAACTGATGGAGTCATCGGCTTTGATGGGGAATCAGATCGTCTTGTCACTGTCTTGTGCTTGTCTGGGATGCTGGCCAATCGAGCACCTCTGAACAACGCTGACTCGCGATGACAAACCGTCATTTGTTTCGTAAGCGTTCATGCATCTGCAACCCTTGTTCTGACTGTTTCCGTTAGAACTAGCCAGACGTTGTCCTTGGGACGTTGCTGCGTTTCATCTATTTCAGTGCCCTTTTCGCCACGGCTTACTGGCTGATCACCCTTGTCGTACGCAAACTGCTTTCGGTCCGCAATGTCAACGTAATCGTTGAATCTCCGGAGCGATCATCAAATATTCAAGCTCTTGAGAAGGCATGGTCGGTTGGAGAGAACGATGTCAAAGGTGAGTCTGAAGAGGCATAAGTTAATACCGAAGCTATCTATATTACGCTGGCGGATTGTTTTTATTCATTGGTGAGCTTATTGACGCCAATGCAGTAGTCTTTGTTAGAAATTTTTTCTATTGGCTTGTTATCACACACTTTCGCTGTAATCAGCATGCAGTGATCGTTTGTCTTTTTTGATTTGATCAAATTTAAACACCGATCGAATCGGTGGATTCACAATGTCATCGATTTTGATGACGTGATCAATGCATTTCAGGGATGATTTGATAAGGAAATTACTATTTTGGAGATGATTTACTCTCTCTCATTGATGGAATCTGTATAGCAATTTGGCTTGATCGCACCATTTTGACCACAGCGGTTGGTCCACTCTCCTTCAAGCAAGATGAACCATTGCATTGGTCGAGGCCGATACGGTTT
>MDSW01160646.1_pt1 | contig 24074 bp, 24 predicted proteins | sample 811171 | NCBI WGS metagenome assembly MDSW01 (sample SAMN05326641, study PRJNA326480) | marine metagenome | isolation source: seawater | place: Atlantic Ocean: North West | collected 2012 | reverse complement strand
GAATTTCCAGTTATTAAGGCTGGAGCAATTTTCCATATAGCCATCCATAGAGGATAATTCCAAGGAACGATTGCCGCAACAACCCCAACTGGCTCTTTGGTTATTAAACCCATATACTCTTTTGAGCTAGGAGAAATATCATCAAATAATTTATCAATGATCTCAGCATACCATTCAATATTATCAATACTTGTTGGTAGATCAGCATTATAGGTGTCATTAATAGTTTTACCCATATCGACAGTATCTAATAGAGCTAATTCTAAACGATCACGTTCTAATAATTGTGCAAATTTTAATAGAATTTTTTTTCTTTGGCCAGGTGGTAAATTAGACCAATAACCTTTATTAAAAGCTTCTCTAGCTTTTAAAACAGCTAAATCTATGTCTGCTTGTTGTGCAAAAGCAACTTTATTAATTATCTTTCCGTCTATAGGTGAAATATTTTCAAAAATTTTTTCAGATGCTGAATACTGATACTTGCCATTAATAAATATTTGTGAAGGAAAGTCTATATTTGATTTTACTTCTTTAATTTTTGAATGACTTAATTTCATTATTGATCATATATACTATTATTTTTTTTTAGCATTCTTTTTAAAGCTGGCCATTCATGCTCACCTAATTTATATTTAGGGTCTTCATATTGTCCTGCCGCAAACTCTAATAAATTATCAGATGGCTTAATGATTTCTTTATTAGTTGAAAGTAAATCAAGTTGAACTCTACAAGCTCTATCAAGATAATACATTAGCATAAATGCTTCTCCAATAGTGTGTCCAGCAGTTAAAAGTCCATGATTTCTTAATATCATAGAATTATTTTTTCCTAAATCTTTTGAAATAGACTTGCATTCTTCAGTATTTGTCGACATCCCTTCCCATTGGTGATAGCTAATTCTATTATGAAACATAGCAGAGTCTTGAACTAATATTTCTAAGCCAGTTTTTAAACAAGACACTGCTAATCCAGCTCTAGAATGTGAATGCATAACACAATGTAAATCTTTTCTAGTTTTGTGAATCGCGCCATGAATTACAAAACCTGTATAATTAATTTCACCTTTACCAGATATAATATTTCCATTCAAATCAATTTCTAATAAATTAGATGCTGTAACTTCATCATACCTAAGCCCAAATTTATTTATTAAAAATGTGTTTTTTTTTGAGGAAGTTTTGCAAGTAATATGATTCCAGATTATATCACTGAAACCATATATATCTGCCAGATGATACGCTGCTGCTAAATCAATTCTATTTTTAAGTTCTTCATCATCAAATTTATTATTATTATTCATTATAAAAATGTATAGAATAAATTTATATAAAATAGGAGATTTTTTTGAATATAAGCAATACAAAACTTGATATAAACTTTGTAAGATCTCAATTTCCAGCTTTTAATGATCCAATTTGCAAAGAATGGTCTTTTTTTGAAAATGCTGGAGGTAGTTATGTGCCTAAGCAAGTTATTGATAAACTAAATGAATTTATGGTTTCTACAAAGGTTCAACCATATGCAAATTATCCAATGGCAAAAACTGCTGGGGAAAATATGGATTTAGCAACCAAACTTTTTTCAAAAATGATTAATGCCAATGAAAAAGAAATCATTATTGGTGGATCAACATCAATAAACTTATACGTTTTATCAAATGCCTTAAAGTATAAAATAAAGCCTGGTGATGAAATAATAGTTACTAATCAAGATCATGAAGCTAACATTAGCCCTTGGAGAAGATTATCTGAGGTTGGTGCAAAAATAATAGAATGGAAAATAAATCAAGAAACTGCAGAATTAGAAATAGATAAACTAAAAAACTTGATTAATGATAGAACAAAAATAGTTGCTGTCACTCATTGCTCAAATATTGTCGGTTCAGTTAATGATTTAAAAACAATCACAGAATTAGCTCATGAAAAAAATGCTATAGTTATTGGTGATGGAGTATCTTATGCCCCTCACGGTTTTCCTGATGTAAAGGAATTAGGGGTAGATTTTTATACCTTTAGTTTATATAAAACATATGGACCCCACTTAGCATTATTGTATGGAAAAGAAGAAATTTTAAAAAATTTAACAAATCGAAATCATGAATTTTTAAAGAATAACTACCCTTATAATATTAATCCTGGAGGGCCAAATCATGAGGAGTTAGTATCACTTATAGGTATTTATGATTATATGATGAGCTTATACAAACATCACTTTAATAGTCCAGATTTATCAATAAGAGAAAAAATTAATAAAGTTAATGAATTAATCTCAAAATATGAGGAAGAAATTGCAAATCCTATTTTAGATTTTATTTTTAATCATAAAGATTTAAATTTAATAGGAAGAAATAAAATTGCAAATAAAGATCGTGCACCTACAATTTCATTCACAAGTAAAACTAAAAATTCAAAAGAGATAAGTAATATTTTAGTAAATAATAAAATAGCTACAAGAAATGATAATTTTTATGCTTGGAGATGCTTAAAAGCTCTTAAAATTGATACTGATGATGGATTGGTAAGGTTAAGCTTAACACATTATAATAATAAAAAAGATGTTGAAAATGTTTTAAATGCATTGGAATTAATTTAATAGTCAAAATTAAATTATTTGCAATTTATTATAAAGATATCTACTAATTAATAAATATATAGTAAGATAAATTAAAAAACTTATAATCGTAATATCAGGGCCAAAAAATTGATAAATATAGAAGCCTGAAATTTGAATAAATAAAATAATTAAAACAATTATTAATAATACAACTTTTTTATTTAGACTGAGTGTTAATAGCAGATGATGCAGATGTTTTTTATCTGGATGCAAAGGATTATCTTTGTTAGAAATTCTAATAAGAACAACGCTAATTAAATCAAATATTGGATAACCTACTATCCATATGGCTAATACTGGGTGGGCTATAATATTATTTTCAGCAAAGAGTATGATGACCCACGATAGAATAAAACCAATAGTTATACTTCCTGAGTCACCTAGAAAAATTTTATTATTTGGGACTAAGTTAATATTAAATATTAAGAAACATAACAAAGAAGATATTATAATAACAAAGAAGTTTATTAAATTTTGATCCAATTCATTTGAAGAATAGAATAATAATGAAATAAAGGAGATAATCAAATAACTTGCACATAATCCATCAATACCATCAATAAAATTATTAGCATTAATAAAAAAAGTAATAGAAAAAATTGTGAACAATATACTAAATGCTCCAAGTTCTAAATTTGAAGTAAAACTATATTGTCCTAAATTATTTAAAATAATACCACCTCCAACAACAATTAAACTTGATATAACTTGAAATAACAATCTGTAGATTGGTCTTACTTCAATAAAGTCATCTAACAGTGAAATTGTAAATAAAATTATAGAACTAAAAGTAATTAATTGTAATTGATAAGAAAAATTAAAAAAAATGGAGAAAAAATATAAATTAAATAATACTGCTGTCCCACCTATTAGGGGAATTTCTCCGTTATGTATTTTTCTTGAATTTGCAACATCAAAAAATTTTATTTTTTTTGCAATAAATGACAATAAAATTATTAAAATTGATGTTATTATAAAACTATATAAAACTATAAATTTAGTCATAATTAACTAGTAGATATTTTTAGCAAAACTCATTATAATTTTAGTAATAAGTGTTGACACATCTTCACTTTCATAATCTTTAATTTTATGAAATTTCATATTTTTAGACAACTTTAAAGCTAATTTTGCGGACTCATAAATTAATTTTCCTTTTATTTCACTTTTTACTATTAAAGAACCTGCGTCCGCTTCAGGTCTTTCATGTTTATAACGCATATTAACAGCAGGTATTTTTAGTAAATACGCTTCTTCAGAAATAGTGCCACTATCTGATATCACTAATTTTGAGTTTTTTTGAAGTTTTATATAATCTATAAAACTAAATGGAGATTTAAACTCAATATATTTCGATAATGCGTCTAAATTAAATTTTTTTAAATTATCTTTTGTTCTTGGGTGTGTTGATACGATAATTTTTGATTTAAATTTAGCAACTAATAGATCAATTGACTTAATAATTTCTTCAAGTTTTTCTTTTTTATCTACATTTTCTTCTCTATGAAAGCTATATAATATATATCCTTTCTTTTTTAGTTTTAATTTATTTAAAATTTTAGATTTATTAATTGATGATTGATAATATTTTAAAACCTCGTTCATAGAGGAGCCAGATTTTATTATTCTTGAAGGGTCTACCCCCTCTCTTTCTAAGTAATTTTTTGCATTTTCTGATATAACAATATTTATATCACTAAGATGATCAACTATTTTACGATTTATTTCTTCAGGGACCTCATTATCAAAACATCTATTACCAGCTTCCATATGGAAAATCGGTATTTTTAATTTTTTTGCTGCTAGAACAGCAAGCGCTGTATTAGTATCACCATATACTAATACCACATCAGGTTTGATTTTTATTAATATTTTATTGAATTTTTTTATTGTTTCTGCAATGGTATCAACTGCGTTTTTCTTAGCTGAATTTAAAAAAAAATCAGGTTTTCGAATGTGCATTGAGTCAAAAAATATTTTATTGAGTTCATAATCATAATTTTGAGAGCTATGAACAAGCACATGTTTAAAATAAAGATCTAATTTATTTACAACTCTACTTAACTTAATTATTTCAGGCCTAGTTCCTAAAATAGTAACTACTTTAAGCATTTTTATTATACTCTTTTTTAATAAATTCTAATTTTTTTAGTTTATCAATAACTTCATTTACTGACAATCTTGTAGTATTTGCTGAATTATAATCATTTAGATTGGTAATTTGTTTGTTTCCAGATACAAAATATTTATTAAAGTTTAAGGACCTATTATCAGCAGGAATTCTATAATATTTACTTGTTGAAATAGCTCTAATCATTTCCTCTCTATTAACTAATGTTTCATGAGCTTTTTCTCCATGACGTGTACCAATAATTTTAACATTATTTTTATTTTTAAATAATATTTGTAGTGCCTTTACTAAGTCAATGATTGTTGATGCAGGAGATTTTTGTACTAAAATATCTCCCTGCTGGCCTTTTGAAAAAGCATAAAAAACTAGTTTCACTGACTCTTCTAGAGACATCAAAAATCTTGTCATATTAGGGTCAGTTAGAGTTATAGATGAATTTTGTTTTATTTGAGAAACAAATAGTGGTATCACAGATCCTCTTGAAGCCATCACATTTCCATATCTTGTTGCGCAAATAACTGTTTTATTTTTTATTTGTCTTGATTTTGCTATTAAAACTTTTTCCGCCATTGCCTTTGACATACCCATAGCATTAATGGGATAAACTGCTTTATCAGTGCTCAATAAAACAAGTTTTGTAATATTATTTTTGATTGCAGAGTCAATTACGTTTTCTGTTCCTAGTATATTTGTTTTTATAGCTTCCATTGGGTAAAACTCGCAGGATGGAACTTGCTTTAATGCAGCTGCATGAAAAACATAATCCACACCTGTCATTGACTCCTCAAGTTTTTTATAATCTCTCACATCTCCAATAATAAATTTTAATTTTTTATTATTAATTTTGAGCCTCATTTCTTCTTGTTTTTTTTCATCCCTACTAAATATTATAATTTCTTTAAAATTTTTTGATAATGAACTCTTTACAACAGCATTTCCAAATGAACCTGTACCCCCTGTTATCAATAGTGATTTATTTCGAAACATTTTAATTAAACTTTCTAGTAGACTTTCCTCTTTTATCTTTATAGTTCTTGCTAACCCATAGTGCACTATGGGGTTTAGTAAATTTAGTTTTATTTTTAGGTCTACTTTCTTTAGTATAATAATATAGAATTATCGATCTTCTAGGATATTTTTTTGGAAAATTAACTGGCTCAGGAAGACCATGATAGCTAAAATCGTGTGTATCAAATATTAATAATCTATTAAAAAGCGGCTCAATTTTTTTTTCACATTTTTTCCCAGTTTTGTCATATAAGCCAAATTCGCCTAACCAGTCTTTTTTCCATTTTTTGTTTAAAAATAGTATTACATTTATTCTTCTATTTAAGCCTGAAGCATCATGATAATTCCCATCGACATGAACATCTAGTTTACCGTTTTTTTTTGTTAAATTTAATCCTCCACCAGTAAAATAAGGATCTGGCATTAATTTTTTAATATTAAAAGTTTCAGAAATTGCTTTTAAAATTAATGAAGAATTTAAAATCCTAACCACATCAATAATGCCATTAGGTATATCAAATTCAGATTGCCAATTGGATCTATATTTTATTTCAACATCCTTATCATTTGTTTTAATCCAATTATTAGAGCTTTCAGAAGGGAAATGCTTTAAACAATCATTTAACAAGATATTTGAAAGAGCTTCATCAATATATAAATGTTTAAAAGGTTTAGTTGAGAAAAATTTACTTTTTTTTGATGAGACTATTTTTTTAGCTAAATTTAAAGATTGTTTTTTCAAAAAATATTGATTTTTCATATTTAACTTTCGTTTTGATACATATCTTTTATCATGTCAATCCATTTATTAGTCTTGTAACCAGTCTTCAATTTGAATTTTATAAAATTCAAAGATCTATCTATTTTTACTTTATAACTAGGTTTTATAATAATCTTTTTTTTATATATCTTAGAAATAATGTTCAGTAATTCAAATTTATTTATTTTTTTTGAACCAATATGATAAATTCCAGCAAGATCATAGTTAAGAATGTATTTATTCAAAATATTATATAATTCAAATGTAGTGACTCCAGAAAAATAAAAATTTTTGAAACCGTTAACTTGCTCATTTTGTGATAAAAACCATTCTAACAAACCATTTTTTGAATTTAATTCTGGACCAATTATAGAAGTTCTAATAATCAAATTTCTTTCATTGAGACACTCTCCCAAAATTTTGCTTATTCCATAAGTATCTATTGCATCAGTTATATCTTTTTCTTTGTAATTTCCTTTATCTCCTAAAAAAACACAATCAGTACTTATTAAAATTAATTTAGTTTTAGATTTTTCACATATTTGACTCAGTTTTCTAGGTAACAGTGAATTTATCAATATCATTTTTTTATAATTAAAAGAATCTTTTTGCTTAATGATTCCAATACAATTAATTAAATAATCTGGCTTAACTAATTTTATTATTTTATTTAAATTATCAAAATTGCAGATATCTTTGCTTATTAAAAGATTATTTCTAAATTTTTTATTAAAATAATTTTTATACTCTTTTTTTCTTAATGTTCCTATTGTTGTAAATTGATTGTTTTTTGTAAAACTATTAAATAGAACATGCCCCAACATACCATTAGCTCCTAAAATTAGAATTTTTTTCTTCATAAATATTTAATTAATTTACTTATAATAGTTTCATTGTTAAAATTTTTTGCATAAAACTTAATAGCATTGTTTCCATAATTATTTAACTCATCGATATTCAAATCTGATAATTTAATAATGTTTTTAGCTAATAACTTATAATTCTCACTTTTGCATGTTAAACCACAATTTGAATCATTTATAATATTTGAGGACTCTCCATCTATGGCCGCAATTATAGGTTTTCCTATACTCATATATGTCTGAAGTTTGGCAGGTATGGTTTTATTTAGTAAGTGATCTTTTTTAAGACAAAAGATTAAAGCATCAGATTTTTTTAATATATCTTTTATAAAAATATTATCTATTTGACCATAAATTATAATGTTATCAATATTACTATTAACAATAAGTGTTTTTATATTTAAGAAATTTTTACCATTTCCAAATATGTGAAATTGGATTTTGGGATTATTTTTTAGTAAATCTGCAGCCTTTACTATTGTTTCTATAGATTGAACCGTTCCAATATTTCCTGCATATACTAAATTAAATTTCTTTTGGTTAAAATTAATTTCAGATTTTTTACTATTAATGAAATTTTCACTTGGATTTGGCAAATAAATTATCTGTTTATAAAGATTGTATTTTTGTATTTCACTTATAAAACTATTCGATTGAACCAAAATGATATGTGAATTTTTATAAATAAATTTTACAAAATAGTTAACAATTTTAAGTAAATATTTATTTTTAATATGTCCAGTAGCAGCTAAACTATGAGGCCATAAGTCCTGAACCCATATAATCAATTTAATTTTATAAATTTTACTTAATAATACTCCAATTAAAGCTTGCAACAAAGGAGAAGTGGCAAAAACTAATATACTATTATATTTCTTTCTAGAAAAAATGAAAGGTCCTAATAATGAGCCAAGGATAATAAAGCTAATATAGTTTAAAAATAGAAAAAAAGATCTACCATTAAATCTTGGAATTATTGGTATTCTATGTATTTTAATATTTAAATATTCTTCATATTCTATTTTAAATCTTGAATATCCTTTAAATATTTTTCCAAACGGATAATTAGGTTTCCCAGTTAATACATCAACCTCTATATTTTGATTTTGTAAATATTGAGCAATATCATTAACTCTCATAATCTCAGGCCAAAATACTTGTGAAATTAATAATATTTTCTTATTCATTAATTCTATTTATATAATTTTTATAAGATAAAATAATCGTATCAAAAGTAATTTTAGAGTTTGCTACCGGATCAAGTTTCTTGACTAAATAATTTAACTCAATCGTATTTTTTTTTCTTAAATGATTGTTTAGAATATACTTTTCAATTGAATCAACAATTTCATCTATATTATTTGGGTCAAATGAAATAATTTTTTGAAAAGTACTATCTAGGTTACAAATGTACTTTGATACTATTATTGGAATTGATAAGCCTAAGGACTCAATGACACCAAAGGGAAAATTTTCACAGGTTGATGGATAAATGCAAAAATCAGTGTCATTATATATTTTTTTTATATCTTCATAATTTATTTCATTAAATATATAAATATTTGAAAGTTGATTTTTTTTAATAAATTTTTTTACATTAGATAAACTTTGATCAAATTGCTTTCCAACAAAAGTGAGCTCTAAAGTATATTTTTTTTTTAAAATATTAAATGCTTTAAGCAAAGCTATGTGATTTTTATATGTATGAAAATTTGAAACATACAGTAATCTGATCTTATCTAAATTATTATATTTTTTAGCTAATAAATTATTTTTATCAGGATTTCTTAAAAAATTTTTAGAAAGACCATGCTTAATAATTTTTGTAGTTATCTTTTTTTGTAATAATTCTATAATAATTTTTCTAACATAATCATTTAAAAAAATTACCAATGTTGATCTTGAAAATGAGTATAAAGTTAATTTTTTTTGAAGTAAAAGTTTAAAATATTTTAATGAATATTTATAATTTATTAATTCACTATTTGTAAATGGTAAAGAATTTTGATGAATTAAAATAAATGGTTTAAAGCTTCCTAAATAGAAAGCACTTAGAGAGTAAAGTACATCAGTTTTTGAATTTCTTAACATTTTATTATAAAGAAAGGTTTGCCAAAGAAATCTAGTAAATATATTTTTATTAAATTTTGATATATCTTTTTTTTTATAAAATTTTAAATTAGGAAGACGATCAAGAGTATTTTTACTAGCCCAAACTTCTATCTCTAAATTATCAGTCTTTTTAAATTCATAATTTACTAATAACTCATATAAGTATGTTAGACCGCCACTATTATTTACACTTGATGCATCTATTGCTATTTTCATTATTTAATTTTTTCTTTTTTAATTAAATTGACATATTTAAAATACATTGAGAATATTAAAAAAATTTTAAAGCTAACAAACAAATCCAAAGTTAAACCAGCTAAAATAATAAATACAATAATTCCAAAATTCACTTTTCTTATTAAAAAGACAATTATTAGAGTGCCCACAATACCAAATGAAAACAATACTCTTAAAATAAATGAATCATAATACAAAGATTTAAAACCCATACCGAAGAACTTAATGAAATTGCTATCCATAAAAAGAATGTATTTTGGTAATAAGTGTTTTAAGCGTAAACCTATACTGTAATAAGTTTGACCAAACTCAAATATATCTGGGTTAACTTTCTTATATTGAAAATAATATCTAAATTGATCAATCAGAAAATATGGATCAATACTTATAATATTTTTTAAAACAAGATTATCTTTTAGAAAATAAATAGTGACAAGTGATAATGGGATAATAATTAATATATTTTTAAAAATATTTTTATTGTAAAAAAATAATAAAGTAGTGAAAAATGCTATTATATTTCCTCTAGTTTCTGCAATAAATAAACAATAAATTGTCATAAGAAAAAATGGCAACAGTAATAAAATATTTCTTTTATTAGAAATCATAATGATAAAAAAACTTATTGAGACTACAATTCCTAGTTCCCAAGCCCCTCCTGCCAAACCAAATGGTCTAGCCAGAAATTCATCTCCTGGAGCATAATATTTAACTGATGATATTCCTCCTACAATATTTTGCTTTTGAAGAAAACTTACAATAAAATTAAGAGTAATAACTAATTTTGCTATTATAATTATAACTTTTGGATTTTTCAAAAAATTATCAATCATTAAGAGTAATAAAATGTATTCAATATATCTAGGTATAACAGCAAAATATTGCACTACATTATGAAAATACCCATTCATAACTGAAAATACTAAATATGGGAAAAAAATGACCAACTTAAATGCAAGTGACTTATTCGATAAATGAAATTTTTCTAAATTCAAGAAAAGATATATTCCAAAAACGAAGATAATTATATCCTCTACTCTGATTCCTGCATGATAACCAGGAATTGCTATTAGATCAATTTTTGGGATTAAAATTAATATACCGAAGATAAAATAAATAAAAGTTAAATTATTTTTTTTCTTTAGAAAATTTTCATTATATAAAAACATCAGCTGGTAGATACTTTTTTAAAATATTTTTTAGAAATAAATAAAAAAATAAAAATCATCTTTAATTTTTTTAAAATATTTTTTTGTGCAAAGATATATTTAAGAGAATCTATTCTATTATATTTTATAATATGGTTAATAAATTTTAAATAAATAATTTTGCTGATAAGAAGAGAAATATTTTTTTTAAAAAAAAAATCTAATTGGTTTTTTTTGCTCCAGGATTCAAGCTCTGTGATTTGTTTTGATAAGGATACAAAAGAGTCATTCATTGCGTGCTTTCTTAAAGTACAAATAGGATTTTGATAACATCCAATTTGATATTTTTTTGATAATCGTAAAATTAAATCAAAATCTCCTATAATGGAATATTCGTTAGAAAATGAGTATTCTTTTATCTTAAAAATACTAGATTCAATCATTAGTGTAACAAGACCAACGCAATATTCTCTCAAAAGATAATCGGTTATATTGCCCTGTGGCAATTTTTTTTTAGAATAAATTTTAGTTTTATTATTTCTCTCATTAAGAATTCTATAATTTGAGTAAATAATTTTCATTTTATTTTTCGTATAAAAATTATATTGATTTAATAATTTGTTATTATCCCAAAGGTCGTCAACATCAAGAAAAGTAATCAACTTTCCTTTTGCTTTTTCTATTGCTAAATTTCTTGCTTCGCTTAGGTTAGTAAACTTTTCTGCATAATAGTATTTTAGTCTAATATCGTCGAATTTTAAAAAGATCTCTCTACTATGATCGTTGGATTTATTATCCCAAAATATTAATTCCCATTTTTGATATTTCTGATTTAAAACGCTTGTCACAGATTCTTTTAAATATTTTTCTCCATTATAACAATTCATAATTACACTTATTAAATGCATAAATTTAATTTTGTTTTTTTATAAAATTAATAGTTTTTTTTAGACCTAGATCCAAATTATTTTTTGGTTTCCATTTCAAATGACTTTTAATTTTTTTTAAATCTGGATAAAGATTTTTTACTTCTTGTTTTCTCATTTTTGTTTGTCCAAATAAAGGTTTGCCTTTTCCAATCATCAAAACAATTTTTTTTATTAAATCTCTTACTTTTGTTTTTTCTCCAGATCCTACATTATATATTTGAAATAAGTTTTGATTTTTTTTCATAATTTTTAGTACAGCTTCACAAATATCCTCAATGTAACAAAAATCTCGAATTTGAAGACCAGAAGAAACTGCAAAAGTTTTATTACCTAAGCAAGATTTTACAATAAAAGGTATTAATCTATTAGTCTCTTGATAAGGACCATATGCTAAAAAAACTCTTAAAACTGAAGAAGGAAAATTTTCATTTTTATTCATCATTTCCAAAAAATTTGTTAATGCAAGTTTTGAATATGAGTATGGAGATTGAGGATTTTCTCTATATGTCTCTTTCATAGGAGATTTATTTAGACCATATTCATCACCACTTCCAATTTGTATAAATTTAAATAGTTTTTTTGATTTAATAAAAATTTTAATTATGTTTTGAATATTTAAAAAGTGCTCTTCTAAAATTTTTTTTCCATTTTCTTTAAAATTTGAATGGTCAACATAGCCAGAAGCATTTATCACATAATGATATTCATCTTTTATTTTATCTTTAACCTCATTATGATTATTTAAATTTAGTTTTATATATTTTACATATTTTATCTTATTATTTTTCTTTTGTTTATTTTTAGATATAACACTTACACTATAATTTTTATTTAATAAAAAAATAGATAAGTTTTTTCCAATAAAACCAGTACCTCCCAAAATTAAAACTTTTTTTTTATAACCAGTCTGCATGATTATTCTTAAGTAAACTCTCTAAATGTTCTTTATCCCTATTAGTGTCCATACACTGCCAAAATTTATGATGCTTAAATGCTACTAATTGTTTATTTTGAGAAGCTTTTTCCAATGGTTCTCTCTCTAATATTGAATTGTCATTTTTGATTAATTCCATGAAATTTGGCTCTACAACAAAAAATCCACCATTTATCCACCCATGTCTCATTTGAATTTTCTCCTTAAAATCAATTACAAGATTTTTTTTTATTTCAATTACACCAAACCTAGCAGGCGGTCTAACGGCAGTTACTGTAATCATTTTCTTATTTTTAATATGAAAACTCAGTAATCTTTTTAAATTAATATTAGCTATCCCATCTCCATATGTAAGCATAAATCTTTCGTTATTAATAAGTTTCTTTAATCTTAAAATTCTTCCACCAGTTAAAGTTTTTTGACCTGTGTTAATGACTTTAACATTAAATTTATTATTTTTATAAAAATATTTTTTTATTACTTCCCCTTTATAACCTGCCGCAATAATAAAGTCATCAAATCCATTTTTAACATATATATTCATTATATGTTCTATGATTGGGATATTTCCAATTTTCACCATAGGTTTTGGAATACTACTTGTATATTTACTCAATCTTGAACCTAAACCTCCAGCCAAGATAATTACTTTCATTAAATTTTCTCCCAATTCATATCTTTATTTGATCCATAAAGTATTTTTATAGGCCACTTTATATTAATTTTTGGATCATCATAATGTAAACCCATTTCATGATTTGGTGAATATTCAGTGCTTACTAAATAAAACACCTCACAATTGCTAGTCAGAGTTAAAAAACCATGTGCACATCCTTTTGGTACATATAACATTTTTTTGTTTTTAGAGCTTAATTCAATACCATACCATCTCAAATAAGATTTTGAATTTTTTCTTAAATCTATAATTACATCAAATATCTTTCCAGAAATACACCTAACAATTTTGACTTCCTCTTTTGGTTTTTTTTGGTAATGCATACCTCTTATGGTGCCTCTTTTTTTGGTAAATGAATTATTAATTTGAACGAAACTATTAATTAGTTTTTTTTCTTTAAATTCTTTTTGACAAAAAAATCTTGCAAAGAAACCTCTATCATCCTCATTAATTTGCAAATTAATTTCATAAGCATCTTCAATTGGTGTTTTAATAAAAATCATTTTATCCAGTAAAAATTTTTATCAAGATTATTATTATTAATTAATTGTTTAATTTTAAATAACCTAATGAAATTAGATTCTCGAAATTTATTATTTACAAAGTTAATTTGTTTTATAGCTTTATGTAAGTTATTAATAGTTTCTTCAATTGAGGTAACTGGATTAAAATTATATGCCACATTTTCAAATTTAGAAAAATCAACTTCATATGATCTATTATCTTTATTTTCTTTATTTACAAATTTTACTTCACAATCTTTAACTTGATCATTCACAAGGTTGGCAAGTTCTTTAATCTTAAAGTTATTTAATTTACTTCCTACATTAACATTTAGATTTTTTTCATCAGGATAAAGAATATTTCTGTGAATTGACCAATCAATAGCTCTACACATATCATACACATCAATTAATGGTCTCATGGCTTCTCCATCAGAAAGTATTTCTATTTGCTTATTAAGTATAGAGGATGTTACAAAATCATTTAGAACTAGATCTAATCGTAATCTAGGGGAGTTTCCACATGCTGTTGCAAATCTTAAATTTGTAAAATATGTTCTTTCATCAATTATAGAATTGATAAAATTTTCTATATCAACTTTAGATTTTGCATAAGCTGTCAAAGGTAATAAATCAGAATTTTCATCTTTAATTAAGTTGCCAGTATTTCCATAAATACTGCAACTTGAAGCAAAGACAAAAGTTTTAATTTTATGATTTAATGATTTAGTAATCAATTTTTTTGATGCTTCAGTATTGATATCTTTTGTAATTCCCTCATGAAAATTACCTATTGGATCATTGGATATTCCTGCCAAATGAACAATTGAGTCAAAATCTTCTAAAAAATCAAAATTGGTACTTCTCATATCTAAAAAAATTTGTTGATTTAAATATCTTTCTGGTAAAAAATTATATTCTGTTAAACAGCTTGAAAAAAATCCTGTGTCAAGACCAGTTAAATAATAATCAGGATATTTCTTTCTTAAATATTTAGTAAGCAAACTACCTACATATCCTTGGTTTCCAGTAATTAAGATTTTCATTATATTTTTTGAAAATAAAGTTTAAATTTTAGGTTATCATTTTATTAATAACTTGCAACATTAAATCTAAATCTCTAATTTCTTTGATACTTGGTTTATTTAATTTATTTAAACTTATATATCTCGGATAATCATTAATTCTTTTTTTATCTAAAAAAATATTATTGTAAATTTTGGTTATAATCTTTTGAGTTATTTTTTTGTTTTTTATTATAATTTTTTTCGGCAATGAATATAAATCAAGTATTTCTTCACTAATTTGAATTAATTTATTATTTTTGTTTTTGGAAGCATAATTTAGTTCACATATAATACCTATACCTACAGCCTCTCCATGACGAAAAAAATCCTTTGACTTACTATCTAAAGTCATTTCAATTGAGTGCGCAAATGTATGACCAAAATTTAAAAATAGTCTTGTGTTATTTTCAAAAACATCATTTCTAAACAACTTAATTTTAGTTTTTAATGAACGATAAATCAAATTATTGATAATTTTATTATTTCTCGCAATTACTAAATTATGTCTTTTCAAGTCTGTTAAGATATTTTTATCATTAATTAGTCCACATTTTAATATTTCTGGGATCCCAGCTATAAATTCTCTATCAGGAATTAATTCAATTAATTCATTATAAATAAATACAAATTTTGGATGGTAATAAGTTCCTAAAGAATTAGTTATATATTTATAATTTATAGCAGTTTTACCTCCAATACAACTGTCTACAATTGATGTCATAGTGCTAGGAATATGAATATATATTAAGCCTCTTAGGTACAAACTAGCAGCTAAAGCAGAAACATCACCCACAACTCCTCCTCCACAAGATAAAATAATAGATTTTTTGGTAAATTTATTTTCAATAAGATTATCTAGTATTTTAAAAAGAAGTTTTTCATTTTTATTTATTTTATTGCCCTCAATAGGCGATATGATTAAACTAAATCCTGATATTTTTAATTTAAAAATAATTTTATCTATAATTGTCTTTTGTACATTTATATCATACAAAAAAATTATTTTTTTATCTGAATTTAAATTATTAATTTTACTTGATATTTCATTACCTATATTATTTTTTATTTTAATATGGTATTGCTCATTATTAATTTTATAATTTAAATCCATTTGTTAATTATTTATAAAGTTTATAAATTTTATCTAATTTTATTTTTTTTCTGGCCTTTACTAAATCATCAAAAATATCAACAGAAAAACTATCACCTTTTAAACTTATTGTTTTAATTTTTAAACCAATTTCCAGTGCTCTTAAAAGCTCTACATCTTCTATTAATTCATATTTAGATTTTTCAAACGAACTGTATTTTTTTAAAGCTTCTGGTTTAAATGAAATAATTGATAAATGTTTGTCATGAAATTTTGAATCAGTTTTAAATTCGAAAGGAATATTTGCCCTTGATATATACATAACTTCTTTTAACTTATTTGAAACTACTTTAACTATATTTGTGTTATTAGTTCTTTTTACTTTTAAGGTTGGCAATATAATATCTGCATTTTTATTTTTTATATGAGCACTGATTACCTTATCTATGTGAAATGGACTAATTAACGGCTCATCACCTTGAATATCTACTATAAAATCAAATTTATATTTTTTTTCAATTTTAGTATATGCTTCACAAATTCTTTCAGTTCCATTTTGATGATTTTTTGAAGTTAATACTGCTTTTGCACCAAATTTTGATGCTATTTTAGCTATTTTTTTATCATCACAACAAATAAAAACATCATCTAACAACTTTGATAACTTTGCTCTTTTATAAGTATGAATTACAAGTGGCATTCCTTCAATTTCCATTAAAGCCTTTTGAGGAAGCCTTGTTGAATTTAATCTGGTAGGTATGAGTCCGATAATTTTTTTTTTCATTATATCAATTTAGGTATTAGACCATCCTCCATCAATAGCTATTGATTCGCCAGTTATAAATTTTGAATAATCTGACAATAAGAAAATTATAAGACTGGAAATATCATTTGGTTCTGCCCATTTACTCAGCGGCGTTCTACTTAAAGTCCATTTATAAAGTTTTTTATTTTCTTTAAATTTATCATAAAATGATGTTTTAGTAAAACCTGGATGTACAATATTTATACGACTACTTCTTTTAGAAAAATCATGCACTAAAGATTTTGTAAGCCCTTCCAAAGCAGATTTTGTAGCAGAATATCCGGACAGATCATTAAAACCGAGCTTACCAACTATTGAACCTAGATTTACAACAGATGAGTTAATTTTATTAGTTTGTATATATTTAAGATATAGTTGCAGTAAATAAAAAATAGAAAAAAAATTTGTATCAAATATTTTTTTTAAATCATTTTTAGTAATATCAATAAATTTTTTTCTCTGTCTTTGCCCTGCATTATTCACTATACAATTAATTAATTTTTTATTATTTAAAGAATATTTAAATATTGATTTAAGAATTTTCAAATTATTTACATCACCATTAAATATTTTGATATTTGGAAGATCTGTAAATTTTGAATTATCTGATTTGGTTTTAATTAAACAATAAACAAATGCACCTGCTTCAACGCAGTCAATTACTAATTGCTTACCTATTCCTTTACCAGCACCTGTAATCAATACATTTTTATTTTTTAAAATATTTTCAATCATAAATATACTTAGTAAAAAACTTATAATCAGGAGAATAATATAAAGAATTTGATATAAGATTGGAATGTTTAAATTTGGTTTCAATTAATATATTTTTAAAATTATCAAATTGATTAAAAAATTTAACTTCAGAAAATTTTCTTACAGGACTAAAGTTTGGAATTTTACTATCTAACATAACAAAAAGATTAACTTGCAAAAATATTAAATCAAGGCTTGCTGAAGTGGTATTTGATGTAACAAAATAATCATATTTATTTGAACAATTTATTAAAGTATTATTTTCAATTAGAAATGTACTATATTTACTTCTTAGGTGTAAATTTGAAAGTGGATGAGGTTTAAAATATATTTTTAAATTATACCTACTTTGATTATATTTTAAAAAATAATCCAATAAATTTAAATTAATATAATCTGCTGCATCACCTACAATCAATATTTTCAAATTACTTTTATCTAATTTATTTTTAAAATTTGTTTTGATATTAAAAAAAGGTTCGTATCTAAATGCCTCCACTTTATCAATATATTTACTATAATATTGATTATTAATTAGAATTTTATTGGAGATTTCACCATTTATCAAAAGTTTATCATAAAGAAGATTTAATTGTTTTTTTTGAATAAGAGATTTATCTGAAAACTCTGAATAACGTAAATCCCAAAAACGGACTGTAGAATTTTGAATTGCAAAAATTTTATTTTTAGATTTTTTTTTCCAATTATAAATAAGTGATTTCTCAATAGATTGATTTTCACATATGAAGAATGCATTTGAGTTATAATTTATATACTGCATAATGTTTTCAAATAAATAAAAATAAAAAATATTAATAATTAAATTTGGACCTATAAATGAATCAAAATAATCATTTTTTAAAATTGACCATAAATTTAATTTGCTTGTATCTGAGTAAAAAGATATTTTGTTATTTTTATTAAAATTTGAAAATAATAGACATTTTAAATAAAAAATAATTGTTTTAAAAATAATACTAAAACTCAAGTATCTATCTAACAAAAGATGCTTTTGATTTTTATCCTTAATATTTTCTAATAAATTAGCTGAATCTGAAGGTTGTGTAATATTTTTATTTTTAAAAAAAATATGAATCCATGTTATTTTAATATTATTTTTTGATAAATATTTTGTTAAACCACCCCAATAATCACTGAAATAGATTTTATTTTTTTTTAATTGATCATAATCATAATAATTAAAAAAATCAAAAAAAACTGCTTTACTCTTATAATCAAAGAATTGTTTTGACTTAAATAAAAAGATATATCTAGAATAAATAAATTTAAAATAATGATAGAAAGCTCTTAGAACTAATTTTGTTCGAAAAAAGTTTATAGATTTTTTATTTGTATCAAAACATTTTAAATTTATATTTCGTTGTTTACAAATATCTCTAATAATATTTATAATTTCTTTTTTTGCATAATAAATATTGATTTTATTAATATTATTTTCATCAATAATTTGATTTAATGCTAATAATTTTATGCATTCAAATATTTCTGGTTGTTTGTAGTAACTTTTCTCTTCAATTTTAGAAATCCACCAAATATGAAATTGGTACTTTAAAAATAATTTTTTTAAATATGGGTTTTTATTAATAATCTTTTCTTTGATTTCATAAATATACTCTGAATATTTGTTTTTTAAAAAATTATCATTTTTTTCAATATATTCAATGATTGGATAATTATTAATTTCATTGCTATAGCCGTCCCATAGCAAATTAGTCTCAGCTGAGTTTTTGATCGACTTTGTAGTATTAAAATATAAATTTATAGTTTTATTGTAAATTTTCATTTTTATTAATTAATTTAGAAATAATTTCACTGTTAGTTTTTTTTATATTTGCACAACTTAAATATTCTTGTGTATAAATTTCATATTTTTTTTTATCAAAAGAATATATTCTAGAGTAATCAATATTTTTATAATCTTCAATTTCAATGTTAAGTAATTTACAATTAAGTTCAACTGACAAATTTTGAATAGTTTTGTATGATAATCCTGTTTCTTTAATATTTTGATTATATATTAAAACTATTGGCTTTCGAAAAACAACTGCATAAGATAATGCAGTGGATCCAACATTAACAACTAAATCGGAATATTTAATTAATTCCATTGTTTGATTTTCTATAATTTTATATTTAGAAAATTTTTTTTTATAATTTTCATCTGCTGGAGTCAGAGGGTGAGGGCAAATAACAATTTCTTTCTTTAATTTTTTTTGTAAAAATGAAAAATAATTATTTAATTGATCAGACCAATCATTAAAGTCTAAACTATTTTTAATTCCATAAAGATTATTTTCATTAAAATAATTTGGATTTGGAACGTCTAAAAAAACTATATAGTTTTTAAAAAAATTATTATATTTCTTTGAAGGCTTTAAAGTTTTAGAATAATCCCATGAATTAAAATCTATTATTCTAGTTTTATAAGGATTTTTATTTATAAATTTTTTTTTAAAATAATTTCCTGCAATTAATAAATAATTATATTTAATATTTTTAAAAAATAATATTTGTACATAATGTAATATTTTAAGCTTAAAATTAAAATATAAAATTTTATTATTTTGAGCAACTTTTTCTCTAAAGTAATCAAAAATATTAAATTTTTTCTTATCAAAAATATAAGTTTTAACACCTGGTGCTTCAATTTTAATATTATTATGTATATTTTTGCAAACTAAATTATTAATTAATAATGATCTTAAATTAATATTTGTAACATAATTTATTACGTACACATCATTTAAATTATAATTTGTATTAATTTTTTTTAGAAATTTATTGATTTGATTTCTGTTTTTTATATTTATAATATTATTTTTTTTGACTCTTTTTGGGTAGGTTTTTATAAAATTAGGATGAAGATAGTCTAATAATTCTAATACAAACACTTTCGTTGTTTTTTCAATTAAATCCAATTCAAATTTTTTATAATCGTTGAATTTAAATGCATATGGAAAAATGAAAATTAAAACTTTTTTCATAATAAAAACTAACTAATCCCAAAACCACCATCAACTCTAATATTTTGACCTGTTATATAATTAGATAAATTTGATGAAAGAAAAAACAAACAGGCAACTATATCTTCTTCTTTTGCCATTCTTTTTAGTAATGTTTTTTTAACATATTTTTTTTTAAAAATAATATTTTGATTTCGTAACACTCCTCCTGGAGATATAGAATTTACCCTTATATTTGGACCGCAAGTAGCCGCTAACCATTTTGTTAAGTGTAAAATACCATTTTTGCTGACTGAATATGCTGCTTGATTTTTTATTCCAGTATTTTTATAAAGATTAATATCAGGAGCCATTGTATCATAAATTGATGAGATATTAATTATTGATGAATTTTTGCAAGCCTGAAGTATAGGTACAAAGTTTTGACAAATCTCAAATATGGATGTCAAATTTAATTCTAAAACCCTCCTCCAGGTTTCAATAGACTGATTTTGAAAATCAACATTCCAACCTTTAATTTTATCAGAACCAACAAAAGCAGCATTATTAATTAAAGTGTCAAATTTAATATTATTTTTTTTCACCCATAAATATAGTTTTTTTCGACTATTTTTATTTTCAAGATCTATACTTTTGAACTTATGATCACAATTTAATTTTAATAAATCTTTTGAATAATTAATTTTTTTTTTATCAATTAAAATTAGACTTGCTCCACGCGATGCAAAAAATATTGCAGCTGTTCTACCAATATAACCAGATGCACCTGTAATTAAAATACTTCTGTTATTATAATTATCGTAATTCTCTAGTATTTTCATATTTCTTTTCTAAAAATTCTGCAATTTCAAAATCGAATTGTGTGTCTATATCAATAGAGTTAATTTTATTAATATTAATTGTTTTTACCCTACCCTGAATATAATGTTTGTTTTTTTTACTTAATATAAAAGTTGGATTGATAACAAAAAAATTAGTTGTGATATCAAATGATTTTGGAGCATCTTGTCTTCTTATAATATTTTTTTTATTTTTTATTATTATTTCGGCATTTTTCTTTTTATTTAAAATTATCATATTAAAGAATGGATTACGTGATGATTCTGTAATTCCAATTATTGTATCACAATTTCCTTTTTTATATAGCTTAATAGCTTTTTTTACATCTGAAATCTTTCTTAAAGGTGATGTACATGGTAAACATACTAATAAATCAATTGGAGTCTCATTTTTTTTTAAAAATTTACATGCATGTCTCCATACTTCGAATTCAGAAGAATCATCCTTCGCTAAGTAATCTGGTCTTTTAAATGGAATTTTTGCACCCCAATTATCAGAAATCTTCATAATTTTTTTCGAGTCAGTTGAAACAATTATTTGTTTAAATATTTTCATTTCTTTTGCTTGAATAATCGTTTTTGCAATTAATGGAATTCCGTTAAATTTTTTAATATTTTTATTTTTTAAACCTTTAGAATTTTCTCTTGCACATATTAAACAAATAATATTCATAAAATTATAACCTGATTGATTTTTTTAATTTTGATGATTTTTTTATTGCCTCTACCGTCTCAACTATTTTTTTACCATTTTTAATATCTTCTATATTAAATTTGTTTTTTTTAATGTTTTTCAAAAATTGTATCCATTGTAAATAATGGCTATCTGCGTTAGGCATATTGTATAATTTTAACCATTTTGATGATTTTTTCTTAAAAACATAAACATTATTATTAAATAAATCACAAGAAAGTGTTCCTTTTTCACAGATTACTTTACAAATTCTTGTTGGATCATTTCTAATAAAGTCAATATTAAGACTACCAATAATATTATTTTTTTTTAAAATGAAGTTTATCATAGCTGAATCTTCTGTATTAATTTGAAGTTTACTTTGCTTAGAAACATAACTTGACACTTCTTTGAAAGCGCCAAAAACCCAATACAAATAATCTATTTCATGACTTAATTCCAATAAGACACCTCCTCCTAAATTTTTTTTTGCTGAAACAGATTTTTGATATTCTTTATTTTTTCTCCAAAACTCTAAATTACTACCAACTTCTGAATGTATTGAATAAATTGTTCCATATTTTTTTGTTAATAAAATTTTTTTTAAATATATTAAGGCTGGTATAAATCTCATATTATACCCTAAAAAAGTATGTACTTTATATTTTATTATATTTCTTACTAAGGCATCTATACCTTTTGAATTATGAGAAAGTGGTTTTTCTACGAAAAAATTGATTTTATTTTTTGTAAAAAAATTTGCAAATATTAAATGTTTAGATGCTGGATTTGCAATTACTCCTAATTGTGGTTTAAATTTCAATATTTCATTGAAATTAAATAAATTACCATCGGAGCCTTTTGGAATTTTTAATGTTTTTTTGTGTCTAAAAAACTTTATTTTTGAAATTGGAAAAATTTTCTTTAATATTTTAAAGTGTCTTTTCCCAATACTCCCATAGCCTACAATTACTATTTTTTTCATAGTATTATGATTAGCAAATTAAATTAATTTGAAAAATATTTTTTTTCATAAGTTTCCTTTTCAAGTAACACTTGTGTCAAACCTGTGGTTGTCTCTCCTGGTCTTGGATAAATTTTCAAGCTAACTTCACTCCTATAGTCAGTTCTTACGCCAACTTTAGACATACGATCAAATAAATCAACATCATTTACTCTATGTTTTTTTTTCATCCAACAATTTATATTGAATTTAAAGAATTTCAAATATGATATAAAAAAAAAGGTATTTGAGGCTCCACAAATCATGTTGTTAATTAAATATGGTTTAACATCTTTTTTTACACCATTTGAAAATGAAATAGACCCAGATGTTAAAAATTCTTTATTATTTTTTTTACAAAATTGAAGAGATTTTTCAATATGATCATTTTCCCAAATATCATCATCATCTAATCTAGAAATCCAAATTCCTTTAGATTTTTTTAATCCAAAATTTAATGCTCTAACAGGTCCTGAAAACCAAACATTTTCAATTTTTTTTTTATATGAAATTTTTTTTTCAATATTATAAAATTTTATATTTACATAATTTAAATCTTTAATTTTTTTTTCTGTATCATCAGTACATCCATCGCCAATAATTATGTGTTCAATATTTTGATATGTTTGTTCTTTACAAGTTTTTACTGCCCTTTCTAATAAAATATCAGCTCTATTAAATGTAGGCGTTATTACAGTCACTAATGGATTTTGAATATTTTTATAATGACTAAATTTTATTCTATTAATTCTTAATGCAATATATTCAAAAATATTAAGATATATTTGATAAAAAAAAGAAAATAAACTTTCTGTAGTTGTAGATTTAATCTTTGTTTTATAATCACTAATAAATTGATCTTTGCTTTTTAACATAACATATATTTAATTTAAAATAATGGATATATGTCATCGTTATTATCTTTAGAATAATATATTTTTTT
>MDSW01017664.1_pt1 | contig 24104 bp, 16 predicted proteins | sample 811171 | NCBI WGS metagenome assembly MDSW01 (sample SAMN05326641, study PRJNA326480) | marine metagenome | isolation source: seawater | place: Atlantic Ocean: North West | collected 2012 | reverse complement strand
TCCCGGCTTGGGATCAAACGTATCTACATGACTCATCGCTCCAGTCATGAATAGATAAATTACCTGCTTCTTCGAGCCCGCCACTCGATCTCCGGCATCCAGGGCATCAGCTGCCAAAGGCGCCGCGGTAACGCCGAGTAAAGAACTGGCCACATGGCCCATAAATCGACGACGATCCACTTCGTTCATTTTTAATGTTGAGCTTTTATCAAACATCTATGGAATTCTCTTTATTTACGGGAGTGATTGGTTATTGGACAAACAGAAATTCACGTGTATTAAGTAACGCCCAGATGACATTCCCCATCCCGGCGGCCTCGTTTTCTTGAATCTCCCGAAAACAAGCGACGCGTTCTTCATCCGTGGGCATTCGGCCAAGGATACTCAGAAATACGACCGTCAACCGATCGTTGGGCCGAGCCCCCATGACTTCGCGATGCACTACCGATCCGGCTTCCAACATAATATGAGTGATTGGCCCATTAAATAAAGCAAGTAGTTGTGGTACGGTTCCTTCGGTAGATCCATCCGCTATGATTTCACGATCACTTTGGCCAAACTGTCTCAGGAAGTGACCCGCTGGTAGCGGTTGTGGCAATTCGGATGCCCGCCGCAGAACTAAGCCCCGATAGGTGTGGCGGCGATTATGATCGCGTTTACTTTTTTCGGCACTATCATATTCGTCCACCTTTGCCTTCAACTGCTGGACACTCAGACCGGGCTCTGCCTGTACGGCTGCAATAAAGGGGTTGTCGTTAGGCCGGAGATATTTATCCGTGCTATTAACGGTTAACACCAGAATACTATCCCAAACCTGTTCAGCCGACATACGTCTGAGCACTGGCCCCTGAAAATGATACGGCTTGCTGAGATCAATATCATGATAGGTCACTGATCGTTGGTAGGCATCCGTGTTGTAGACGATTCGCATGAATTCCTTCAGATCATAATTCAGCCTTTTCATCTCTGAAATCAGAAATGTCTCGAGCTCGGGATTGGAGGCCTTCGTGTAGTCTGTCATGTCATCAACAGGTTCGAACATTCCCACACCAAAGGCACGTTTCCACATGCGATTTACAATGGCTCTGGTGAAGCGTGGATTTTGTCTGGAGGTCATCCAATGCGCATACACCTGCCGACGAGAAGCATTTTCCGGCACTGCAGGTCGCTTTCCAAACAGGATTTCGGGCAACACGATTTCATTAGGCTTCGCATCATCATAGCCATAGTCGTGTGGGAACTTCAGTTTCGCGGCAGTCTCTACTACACCGTAGCGATTCCAACGCTCAATTTGACGCATTCGATTTGCTTCCCGACTTCGCTCTCCCACATCGGCAGTCGCCTTTTTCAGGTTAGGTTGAGCATACTCGGGTCGTGGTAATTGAGTTCGCAACCCTCCCTCAAATGCAGCCAACTGATAGAACTCCTTCTGAGTCCATTTATCAAAGGGGTGGTCATGGCACTGTGCACAACCAATCCGAGTACCCAGGAATACCCGCACTGTGTTATTCAGATGATCAAGCGGCATCCCCACGTCACGAAGCCGATATCCGACAGCCGGATTGTCAAAGATTTGTCCATCGGCCGTTAACATCTCCCGCACCATTAAATCGTACGGCTTGTTTTGACGTAAACTCTTCTTTACCCAGTCTGCCCAAGGGCGGATGTAAGTGTTGTTCGACGATTTGTCAACAATCCGCCAATTGTCTGCGAGGTAATTAAACATATGGCTCGAGTAACCAATCGAATTAAGTAAATAGTCGATTAGTACTTCACGTTTGTTCGACAAGTTAGACCGGACAAATAAGTACGCTTCGCGACCGGTCGGGATTTGGCCGGTAATATCCAGGTATGCTCGCCGAACAAAGCGCGCGTCATCAATTTCAGAATTAGGGTCGATACCTTCGGAAGCAAGTTTGGCATTGATGAACTGATCGATCTTCGCCGCGCTTTCCCGCACTTTAGCAATCTGCTCTGCCTTGACTGGCTTCACCGGAAGATTGACATTTGGGACGCTATTAAATGCCGCCGGTAATTTCGACTTAATCTCACTCGGCTTCGCCTTTTTCTTCACGACCCCATTGGGTGCCTTATTCTGTGCCTTCACTGTGGACTCCCCCCCCACAAGAGCAAGGAGACACGTAAATCCTAACGTCAAAATCCGAAACATACCCTATTGCCTTTTCCTGTAATACCAGATGTATGATAAGCCGAAAGTCTTCTGGTCCTTGGTTAATTATAGAGGCCTCTCCCCAAATATAAACAGCAATTTATTTGTGAGTTCTAGAAGGCTGATGCCAACACCTCTGCAACGCCTTGTTCAGTCACGTCAACAGGATTAGTGAGACTACAGTGGTCGGCGACAGCAAGCGGCTCAATCCCCACTAAATCTTCGCGTTCAACGCCCATGGATGACAGGCTAGCCGGCAAGTTCAATGCCTCACTATATTGGCTAAAGGCACTGGCCAATCCCTCTGCACCACCAGATAGTCCTAGCATGTCATTGATCTTCTCAACGGCTAATCTGCACTCTGGTTCATTGAATCTAAGAACATGTGGCATCAACACCGAATTCAGTGTCCCGTGGTGCAGCTTTCTGTCCTGCAATGCGCCAAGTGGATGGCTAATCGAATGCACCATGCCCAGCCCTTTCTGAAATGACAGAGCCCCCTGCATCGCCGACATCATCATTTCTGTACGGGCAGCAATGTCAAACGGATTTCCAAATGCAATTCGCAGGTTTTCCCATCCGCGTTTCAGGCCATCAAGTGCAATCGCCTCTGCCACCGGATTATAAACGCGACTAATCGCTGTCTCGACACAGTGACTCAATGCATCCATCCCGGTTGCAGCAGTCAAAAAAGAGGGTAAGCCAAGTGTCAATTCCGGATCGACAATGGACCAATTGGGAATGATATGTGGACTAATAATCGCAAGTTTTTGTCCGCTAGCCATCGTGACCAAAGACCCACGCCCCACTTCCGTACCTGTCCCTGCTGTCGTTGGAATTGCTATCAGCGGAGGCATATTCGATGTAATACGGTCCACGCCACCGCGTATAAATGCCGCATCTTCAAGTTTCATGTCATGGGTCAGCAGAATTCCCATCGCCTTGGCAGCATCGATGGGCGACCCGCCACCAAGCCCGATAAATCCATCGCAATCAAACTCACGATAGCGAACCAAACCAGCCAATACGGATGCCTCGGTTGGGTTTGATTGCACATCGGCGAACACCACAGGATCCTGCAGACCAAGCTTTTCAACAAACCCTAATTCAACCAAGGGTTGATCCGTGACAATTAATGGCCGAGAAATACCAACCGTCTGCATAACTTCTGGCAGATCCACCAAGGCACCGGCGCCGAACTGAACTTTTGTTAGATAACTAATTGTTGGGGATTGCATGGGCACTTCCTGTCAGGTACTAATCTAAACTGTTAATAATATTCTTACATATAGAACGGGTGTTGAGAGCAGGATGGACCTAGAAACATTACGGACTCGTCAGGAGCCACTAAAGCAACAATATCGTGAGTCGCCAGAAACCGGAGTTTACACCATGACTGTCACCGGGAGCCTTGATCAAGCCAATCTTGCCGTCAACGTCCCAACCCATACCGGGATAGCCCAGGCAGGTTTACATGCTGCTGCCGGGGGTGACGGCACCATGGCCTGCTCCGGCGACATGTTACTCGAAGCACTCGTCGGCTGTGCCGGGGTGACCTTAGGCGCAGTTTCGCTCTCAATGGGAATACAAGTCCACCAAGGCACAATCACAGCCGAAGGAGATTTGGACTTCAAGGGGACACTTGGTGTCGACCGCGAGGCGCCAGTAGGTTTTAAGCAAATCCGTCTCCTCTTCAACCTCAATACCGATGCGGACGAAGAGACTGAAGCCAAACTCATTTCGCTGACGGAGCGATATTGTGTTATCTACCAGACTCTAGCCAACGCAAATGAAATCCAAACCACACGAAGTTAACAACGGCTACTGCAAAATAACGGATACATTTTTAGTCTCTAGGTAGGCATCCATTCCTTCAATTCCATTTTCTCTGCCCATCCCTGACTCCTTCAGTCCGCCAAACGGCGCCTGAGGTACCGCCGGTACAGGATCGTTAATGCCGATCGTACCGAATTCCAATCCATCTGCCATTTTGAACGCTGCGGTTAGATCATTTGTTAACACGTAAGCGGCCAATCCGTATTCCGTATCATTGGCCTTCGCGATGACCTCATCGATATTATCAAAGTCCAGGATCGGCATAATCGGACCGAATGGTTCCTCAGTCATGATCGCCATATCAGGCGTAACGTCGGTCAGCACGGTGGGTTCGTAGAAGAACCCACGTTCAAACTGCGAAGGACGTTTTCCACCAAGCAGACACTTTGCGCCTTTGCTGGTCGCGTCATCAACAATACGTTCGGTCTTCTCAACACCTCGCATTTCAAACATTGGTCCTATCTGAACGCCCTCTTCCATGCCATTGCCCATGACAAGCTTCTTTGTTTCTTCAACAACTGCTTCTATAAAGTCTGATTGAACACTCTTCTGAGCATAAAATCGTGTTGGGCAAATACAAACTTGCCCGTTGTTTCGAAACTTGCCGATCACACTAGCCTTTGCCACGGCCTCGATATCAACATCAGGGAAAATGATGACCGGTGCGTGACCACCCAATTCAAGACTGAGACGTTTCACTTGATCCGCCGATCGTCGAATCAGTTCTTTCCCTACTTCAGTAGAGCCAGTAAATGAAATCTTGCGACAAATCCGATTCTCCATGAACTCGTCCATTAGCTCGGCCGGAGGTCCCATGAGAAGATTTACAACCCCCGGTGGAAACCCACACTCCTCCATCAATTCAAACAATCGCACAAGACTTAGCGGAGTCTGGCTGGCAGGGCGTGACACTGTCGTACATCCAACGGCTAATGCAGGCCCCAATTTACGAGCCTGGAGGACAATTGGAAAGTTCCAAGGGGACACTGCAGCCACAACGCCTACCGGATGCCTTACGGTAAAGATTCGTTTATTCGGAGCACTCGGCGGTATGGTACGTCCATAGGCCCGCTTGGCTTCCTCAGCGAACCATTCGAATGTCGCCGCCGATGCCATGATCTCTCCACGCGATTCCCCCAAAGGCTTACCCTGTTCGAGTGTCAAGGCGATGGCCAGATAGTCACAACGTTCCCGCATTAAGTCGGCAAGCTGCTTCAGCTTTGCAGCCCGGTCATACACTGTTAGACTTTGCCAGGCCGGCATCGCTGCCTGAGCCGCCTCCAACGCCGATCGAGCATCGTCACGCGTTCCATAAGCAATCGTTGCCAACTTGTCTTCGGTAGCCGGGTTAATAACGTCATAGGTATTAGAGGTCGAGCCTTCTACCCACTGCCCGTTTATAAACAGTTGATTGTTTTTCATTTCTAATTGAGACGTTGCGTTAGTCATCATTAACTCTCTTAATTGATCAGCTCGAACATTTTTTTGATACCCTGTCAGAAAACACGACATTCTGACTCGTGTCTATTGCGTGTTAACTTACAATACAACTAACTCAGCAACAACTCACCTACCCCCAGCCCCGGGCCGTCAGGCGTGTGCGTCATCGGCCCTTCAATCCTGACCTGCTGACTCACTACCCTTTCGCTATAGTAACTAGGCCCTAGCACGTCACCGGGGAATTCTTCCACCTTCATATTGGGATGAGCGACAACCAAATGGGCCATCGCGCTGATCGCAATATCCCATTCGAGATTAGAGCCGATCGAACAGGAAATCCCATGTTCCTGCGCGTAGTCCAGTATCTCAATACTTCGTGAGATCCCACCATTCTTCCCCGGATACACGCTAATTGCGTCACACGCCTGGTGCTCGATCAACTCTTTGGCATGAATCAAGTCAAAACAGATATCGTCCGCCAATACCTTAACTCCGGTTTCTCGCCTGAACCGCGCAAGCCCGCGGTAGTCGCCATCAGGAGTGGGTTGCTCTACCAGATCCAAGCGACACGCCTCGAGCTGCTTGACACATTCGATCGCCGTATTTACATCCCAACCACAGTTTGCATCAATTACAAGATCTCGTTCAAAACCGATCACATCCCGGACTGCGCGAACTCGCGCCACATCCTCTGCCGGATCCGTTCCAACTTTGACCTTGATGGTGTCAAAACCCCATGCCACCAATTCCTCCGCCCTTTGCTCGGCGTGCGGAACCGTGTATGCCCCCATCGAAAAACGATTTGCGAAATTAAGTGGTCTGACAGGCCCGCCTAAAAGTTCGTAGACTGGCACATTCCGGTCTTTACCCAACGCGTCCCAGCACGCCATCTCAATCGCACTCTTGGCAAACCAATTACGGCTACAGACTGTATCCATACGTTTGTTGAGCGTCTGAAAGTCGCCCACTTCCAGCCCAACTATTTCCGGTTGAAGAATTTCATTAAGAACCTGCTCGCAGCCGGCCGGAACTTCTCCACTCCACCGAACAGTAATCGATGCCTCGCCCAGTCCATCTATCCCCACATCCGTGTGCAGCTTCAAAACCACGAATTCATTACCGTGATTTACCCCTAATGCCGAACGCATCTTGTGGGAATCCTTAAGCTCGATGTACTTGCGACAAGTTGTAAGACCGGTGATCTTCATCTGCTGACTATCTCTCACGCTTGCATTTATCTAGAAAGAAATGTAACTACCGCCATAATATAAGGGATAATTTAATATCTCGTGAACGACCTAAAGAGATTGAAGGCCTGCCCTCCAAATGGCAAGCTAATCAACACCGCTTTACGAACTGATCAAACACCCTATTAGCGACCGACTATCTAGATGAAATAGGTTAGACCTAGCGTTTGCCGTCCACCGCTCCTGCCATGCCTCAACCCACACCACCCCCTGTTCCTGAATTACTTGCTCCAGCAGGCAACTTTGAATGTATGCGAGCAGCCGTCGAAAATGGTGCTGATGCGGTGTATTTCGGTCTCGACACGGGGTTTAATGCACGCAAACGCGCTACCAATATCAATGTTGCTGAACTGCAACGTTGCATGGACTATCTCCACAGTGCCCAAGTCAAAGGATACGTCACCTTAAACACGCTCGTTTTTCCTGGGGAACTGGCGGAGGTTGAGGCTTTGGTCCGCATTCTCAACGACGCCCACGTCGACGCCGTTCTAATACAGGACCTCGGATTGCTAGCCATGGTTCGTGAAATTTGCCCGGACCTAGCGATCCACGCCTCCACCCAAATGACGATGACTAGTGCGCAGACCATTAGCCCCCTGCTTGAATGGGGAGTAGAACGCGTCGTGGTCGGGCGCGAATTAACCATTGATGAGATAGCTGACACACATGCCAAAACGGAGATGCCATTGGAGGCTTTCGTGCACGGTGCACTCTGCGTCGCCTACAGTGGACAGTGCCTAACCAGTGAATCTCTTGGAGGCCGAAGTGCCAATCGCGGGCAATGTGCACAAGCATGCCGGCTACCTTACGAAATTCTCTGCGACGGAGAATTAGTAGATTTGGAGCAGCAAAAATACCTTTTGAGCCCCCAGGATCTAGCGGCATTCGATTTGATACCCCAGTTAATCAATGCAGGTGTCGTATCGTTAAAAATCGAGGGACGCCTCAAAACGCCGGAATATGTTGCCAACATCACGCGAAATTATCGTAAAGCAATTGACCAGGCAATCGCTATTCAACATAGCAACCTTTCCGAACAGGAGATTCGCGAGATGGAACTTTCCTTTTCACGCGGCTTTTCTCATGGCTGGCTTGCCGGAATCGATCACAAAGAACTGGTACCCGGGTTAAGCTCCTCTAAACGCGGTGTCCTGGCTGGGCACGCAAAGAGAGTATTCCGAGACAGCATTCTGGTCGAAACTACCATTCCACTCAAAGCAGGCGATGGAATCGTTTTCGACGGCGATCGCGCCTCGAACGCGGAACAGGGAGGCCGAATCTTTGCTATTGAACGACGCGGCAAAGCAATCCGAGGCGAAACCGCTCCTGGAACGTACGAATTGACATTTCTCAAAGGCGCCATCGATTTCACGACGCTTTCGACTGGATTGAAGTTTTGGAAAACAGACGACCCACAGCTGAACAAATCCCTCCAGCAATCCTATACGGGAAAACACCCTCAACGACAACTTCCTGTCACGCTCTCCGTCACAATCCAAACGGGACGCCCAATAACCGTAACCGCCTCCCTTCCCAACTTGCGTCCACTCACCCTCAAGTCCGACCATATCCCCGAGGAGGCCCACAAACACCTCGTCACTGAGCAAGTCATAGAAAAGCAATTTGGGAGACTCGGAAATACTCGATACAAACTCGATCGTTGTGTCACAACCATACAAGGTAATCCGATGGTTCCCTTGAGTGTTCTCGGAAAACTACGAAAAGCACTTATCTCCCAACTGGACAAACAGGTTATGGCACGCCCTCCACGCCGAAACCAAGCAATAAATTTTCTAACGGATTGGCAACCATCACACGACCCCGCCCCTGACGACGTCGATAACACAGACAAACGCACCAAACTTCACGTCCTCGTTCGGTCATTGCACCAACTCGAATATCTCACAGAATACGATCTAGCTTCCGTTTATTGTGATTTTCAAGACATTCGCGAATACAAGCAAGCCGTCGCTATTGGGCGCAAAAATGGACTGAAGACGTTTCTGGCGACTCCTCGAATCCAGAAGCCATCCGAAATAGGACTTTTTCACGCTATTGCTAAACACGATCCGGAGGGGGTACTCGTTCGCAACCTCAGTGGTTTGGAATACTTTCGGGAGAAGTGCGAAATCATCAGCGATTTTTCTCTTAATGCAACGAATCAAATTACCGTCGACGTTCTGTTGAAAATGGGCTCTAGACAGGTCACACCATCCTACGATCTCAATCGTGATCAGCTGATGACCTTGGCCCACCACTGCAGGCCCACAGACCTACAGATAGTCATCCACCAACATATGCCAATGTTCCATATGGAACATTGTGTCTTTTGCAGTGTTCTCTCGCCGGGCACGGACAAAACAAATTGTGGCCGTCCGTGTGATTATCATCAGGTGGAACTGCGAGACCGGGTAGGAGCGGCGCACCCACTAACAGCTGACGTTGGTTGCCGCAACACGTTGTTCAATGCGCAGGCGCAGAGTGGCGCTGAAATAGTAGCAGATTTGGTTAATGTTGGCGTACTAGATTTCCGTGTGGAATTGTTGCGTGAGGAGACTCCCGAGCAGGTAGCGAATATCCTACAGCAGTATCAAGGACTATTAACGGGGACGACTTCCGGGACGCAGGTTTGGAGAACGCTTCAGGCCATGAATCGTGTAGGCGTCACAAGAGGGACTTTGGAGCACGAGCGTGACCCGCTCGCCATACTCTGATTATAACCTTTATGTTCCGTGTTTCAGGACAACAGAGTTTGCATCTGCGGAAGAATCGCTTTAACCGCGACGGCACGGTGACTTAGTTGATCGACGGCAAAGCCAGGCATTTCCGCCAGTGTACAGCCAGACTTTTGTTCAAAGAATACAAAGTCATAAGTAAACCCACCTTCTCCAACTGGACTTTCCAAAATCGTACCCGGCAAAACTCCGCTTGACTCCAGAACAACTTCCCCCTGCGGATTAGCCAACGCAAGTGCACAATGAAATGTCGCCCGCCGGTCTACTACGTCTTTCATATCCAACAACAATTTTTGAACATTCTCGGAACCTGTGGCCTGTTGGCCGGCATACCTTGCCGAATAAACACCTGGGGCACCATTTAATGCATCGACCTCCAAACCAGTATCATCGCTCAGCACCCACGCACCAGTTGCCTTGGCAAATGCGCGTGCCTTAAGAATTGCGTTGTCTCGGTACGTAGCACCCGTTTCCGCCACGTCCAGATGACAATTTACTTCGGCTAAGGAAGCGATGCTGATTCCCTTCAGCACTCGGGTAAATTCAGCAACCTTGTGCTCGTTGGAGGTTCCTAATACTAGCACCAGTCACCATCCCTTACGAGTGGGCGTTTGTGCGACTGGCACCCCTGACGACCCGACCTGGCCTCCCACTTGTGGCTGAACAGGATAACCTCTAGGCGATATCCCAGGACCAGAGCTTGCAGGACGGTGTAGTCTTAGAGCCCCCAGTGCCTTAAACAACAAACGTAGGTACATTCCGATCCATACAAGAGAAATCAGTCCGGCTAACAACCACATCCCAGTCGAAGAGCCTGGCATGTCCACTTCGCGCCAACCATCAAGTCGCATTAATAATCCCAAACCTGAAATGACCAACAAAAAACTCAGGCCACAAAGCCCTACGGTTGGGAACCCCGCAGAACAGACTTCAGGCGAGTTCAGGTATTTAGCGACGTCGCTCAACGCCCAGACAAAAAATGCATGACTAGCCCAAACAATAATTAACAGAAGGCTCAAATACCCCATAAACCCCCAGCCGGAATTCAAAAACACGTCCCCTAGATCATCATAGAAGAAGATGCCCAACCACAGAAGAATTGCCGCACCGCCACAAACAACACTGCCTACAATCTTGGATTTTGCGCCGGTGATGTCGGGGGTACTAAAACCTAAACACCCGCCGATAAGGTTAATCGGTGCCGTGACGATAAAGAATATCCAAGAACAGCAACCCGCCAGCACGGCACCTGCGCCTCCTCCAATGGTGCCCCCAAACTCAGCACCCTCGTTTCCTGCCACCGCCTCACCAAGTGAGGAGCCAGCCTGCATGAAGAGGAAAACCAGGTACATCATTACCAGCACCATCGAGATATGAATAAAGTGGGTGCTGATGATCAGGACTAATCCTGTACGCAATGTTTGATACTGAGTTAAATCATCCTGCTGTACAGCATGATCTGTAGCACCAGTGACTCCAACGTTGTATGGATTCGAAGAATCTGCCACCGATGGTTTCTGTAAACTTGCGGGAACGGGCTGCGCCGGCACAGGCCTGGCTTGCGGGAACTGTGACGAATCCCCCGTGTACTGATGCTCATTGTACGCCATTGACTACCTCATCAACCACTAGCTGCCTAACAATATAAAAAGCAGGACTATCGTAACGACTACAAAAGCAGATCCGGAACAAATGGCTGTTCCAAACGCGCCGTTGAGCATGCAAATAACAGTCATAACGCCCAATGGCAGTCCAACCAAGGCGTAGCCACCAAACGCAAGACCATAAAACCATCCAGCATCTGAGGCTCCGGCAACTTCATTTACGAGTCCACAAGAGGGACAATTGACTTGCCCTCCTTTTTTCGATTTAGGAACCTCCCAAACCGTCTGACACTGTTTGCATGTGATAGAGAGCATTTCCATTGTCTATCTTTGACGACCTTCGATTGCACATACCAATGAGGCGGCTGCAATACCTAAACGCCTGTCCAGTAAACCGTTGACATCCGGACCGTAATCGAGAGTGATTTTCTGAACAAATGGATTGCGATTTTGGTTGAATTGAAATACAGGAACGTCCCCGATATATCCATTAAACTGCTGCGGAGCGACAATCTGCACCAAGGCCCCTCCAATGAATCTTCGCAGAAGGGCAAGCGCACCACTCTCTTCCTGCATTGTCCCTATTTCCTGATCGTTGACATCCAGAATCACCCAACTGTCTCGAAAAAGCGACTTCAACCCCTTGCGTTTGAGTGAACCAACCACCTGTTGTGTTGTAGAATCAATTACATCGTAGGTCATCCCCAAATCGATGACCCCTCGAGCTCTGATACAGAGCAATTCACTTGTCATGGCCTGATCTCCGTAAATACGGATATCTTCCTTAAGCTTGAATGCTTTTTGCTTGGAGTAAAACGCGAGATTCCCTGCCATGTCATAGATATGAAAAGCCGCTCCAAAAATCTTCAATACTTTGCGTCTAATCACATATTGATTCTGATGATACACCGGTGACGAATAATCTACCGTTGTGGCTGGAACCTGCACTTGAGCGGTCGCCGGCTGTTCATAGGGGTTATTTTGATGTGTTGGAATTTGCCCTTCACTCACCTATCTTCCTTCTCGCTTTTAATTTTCATCGTTCCGCGGTGTAAAACCTCAGCCCCCATTTTAGCGAATTGCATCTGAGGCACCAAACTAATTTGTTCACGTCGGCCCCCAGAACATTACTTTCGGCAGTCCGCGATAGTTAACCTCGCTTGTATCGGCAAATACCCGTCGACCGTTCAATACTGCCATCTTCGAGAAGAAGGTTACCAACGGAACGCTTAAACCTTTTTGGCTACAAACGGTTGCCATCACCGTCGACCATGCCGACCGCGCCAATCACAACCTCAGCCATTACCGCGTCTACTTTGCTGGCGAATCATCATCCGATTCTGATTTGTCCATCTCGTCAATCGTCCTCTGAAACCATGGCACCCAGCGAAAATACAAGGGAATCAGCATGACTGCTGCAACACCTGCGCATAAGAGATAGGTGCGAGGAGCCGCGTGCTCCCCAAATGAGTTGCTACCAAACTTAAACAGGTAATTACCAGTAACAAAACCGACCATGGTCAACATCGCAGAAAGACCAATAAATCGCCCGCGATTTTCATCTGTCGTAAGGATTTGAATAAGCGACTGAAGTGGAATCATATAGAGGCCGGCGAAGAATCCCGAAAGCGAAAGAACGGCTACAACAAGCCAGTAATTCCTTGGCAGGAATCCAAGGACACTGAATCCGAACATCATGCCGATTCCACCTATCAGAATAAAGTTCGGACGCACGCGTTGTTTACTTTTAAGTCCCACAAACACTCCCCCGAGTCCGATCGCGACCGACAGGAAAGCACCTTGCGCTGAGGCAAGAGTATCTGAGACACCTAAGTATTTGCCATACTCAGATATGTTTAAGAGGGCGATCCCCGCAATGATGAAGAATGCCGAGAATGCGCCAGTGACTGCCAATAGGGGCTTACCAGCATTGAGTTTTAACTGCTCCCAATACACGCCGAAAAACCCCTTAAATGTATAGTCAATTCTCAACTCAGGATTTTTGGGCGGTAGGTGCGGCAATTGGAATGAACAGTATAAACCGATGAGGGCCAAGCATAAGATCACAACCCCCGGAATGAACAACCACAACGAAGAATCGACCAACTGCACGCCATCTAAAATGGATGCCTGTAAATCTGGCGGTGTGTCTTCGGCTAATTTACCAGTCCCCAGGAACGCAGGTTTGTATTTATCACTGAACACTCCCGCAATCGCAGTCCCCAGAATGATCGCGATATTGCTAACCATTCCAAGCGTTCCGTTGGCATTGGTAATCTGCTTATATTCCACCAATTCCGGAATGATGCCAAGCTTGACTGGTGAGAACAATGTACTTTGGACCCCAAGCAGGACGACGCAAACCAATGCCAGTGTAAAGTTCCCCAAAGCAAGTCCGACGATACACATCAACGCCAGCATGACTTCCCAGACTTTGACGATAATCACGACAGTCCGCTTGCTGTATTTATCAGAGAACTGTCCAGCGAACCCGCCGAATAGTATGAATGGCAACGAGAACAACAAAGAAATCGTGGCTTGTCCACCTGTGCCAAGATGGGCACTCCAAATGCCCCCACTGGCCACACCAAGCATGATCAGCTGCTTGAAGAGGTTATCATTAGCAGCGCCAAAGGCCTGCAGGATATTAAGGTTTACAAACCCTTTGTTTTTACCAAGTCCATCTGCCATCAATGCTGCCTCTCAAAGTGTTATCGCTCAAATTCGCAATACCTATCCTAGCGAATAGTGAGGCACAATTCCGTAGCTCTTTTACGACCCCAAGGTGCGACGGAGCGGTATCTTGTGGTTTAACGCACCACAGATTTCGCACCACTCAACGCCTTGCAATAGAGCAAGGTTGTGGCGACAAGGCAGGCTATGCCAGCGAGATTTGTGATAATCATCCTTGCCTTCACGCTACCTGCACTAGAAGCTGAACGCACATCGGTAGGGGCTACCAAGACAATCAAAACTACCAAGATTATGAAGGAGGCTGGTCCTACGATACACGACACGATGCTGGTTCTTGCACCGTCTGGCGACCCATACGCACTGCAACATTTATAAAGTGAAATATGATGAACGACCCACCAACCCATGAAAGTGAGTAGTAAAAGGAAAAACCATAGCCCCAACGCCCGAACTGCTGTCGTAGCACCTAACGAACTCATCGCCCCAAAATCTGTGGATAGAAATATTGCCAAAACAAACATTAAATAACCTGCTGATGACGTAATCGCTGCCGCCATTGCAAGTCCCTTACCAGCTCGCTTAGGAATCGCCATAAACATCCACTGACCTGTGATAGACCCTAAGGGTGCTAGGAACATAATAATCCCCGCTACAACAGTAAAGACTTGTGCCATCTTGCCTAAAAAGCCCACAGAACCGCTTGTAGCAATACGCGGCCCCGCACTAGTATCGAGCATCAATAGTCCGATCAAACTAAGGAACGAAGTGATCGTCAGCACGCCCCCTAGGGTTGCTGCAGAAATCACTGCGGTAAACAGCCCCCCGCGTGCAATCCCAGGATTACCATTGCCTGAAGCTTGTCGGTGAGGCTGGCCCATGGCTGCCGGACCGGCGTAGGGATTACCACCTGCAGGCATTTGCCCTGGCATTCCGCCCATCGGCATCTGGCCTGGCATACCGCCCATTGGCATCTGCCCTGGTTGCTGTGGCATACCGCCCATCGGCATCTGCCCCGGTTGTTGTGGCATACCGCCCATCTGCATCTGCCCCGGTTGTTGTGGCATACCGCCCATCGGCAATTGCCCCGGTTGCTGAGGCATACCGCCCATCGGCATCTGTCCTGGTTGGCCTGGCATACCCGGCTGCTGAGGCATTCCCGACTGTTGGGGAGGAGCTCCTCCCATCGGAGTCAATGGCTGATGAGGACTGCCGCCGGCCGGCGCTTGCGGAGCGGGTTGTGGGGCTGGAGCAGGCAGCGGAACTTGTGGTTGTGGAGGTTGGGGAGCGGGTCGCTGCGCGTGCGTCTGTGGCGGAGGTGCACCTGCATTGGCTGCTGGCACTAGGAACACTGCTCCACATGCGCATTTCCCCTTCTTGCCGGCTAATTCATTACCGACTTCATAAGCTTTGCCGCAGCTACTGCACTTAAATGAAATTGTCATCTATGTGTCCCATTTTTCTTACCGCTTGGATCCTTCGATAACGGTACCGTTTTGGTTCTTACCATAGTACGTTTTACCGTCGGCGCTCAAGGTCACTTCATCAATCCACGCGCCATTAGGCGCTTGGGGATCCAGCCAACGCATCCTGAGTTTCTTACCCTGCCTATTCCAAAAGGACTTACCGGCCGTCCCGGAAATCTCTCCAGACGCTTCTAAAAAGATATTGTAGGTGTCTTTTCCGTCCACCACATGAGTCCATGCGCCGACCAAAGGGGAAAGGCGTTCCTTATTTCTGTCTTCAGCTAACGGATCCTTTAAAGGGCTTTTCACTTTGAGCCAACCATCCCGAGTCCAGGTGACAGGCCGTACTTGTAGGATCCTGCCCTTTTTAACTTCTTCACCGTCATAAACGTGGTGAACTAAGTAGTCACCTTTGTCCGTCTGAAGAAAACTATTATGCCCCGGGCCACGCCACCTCGCATCGCTTGCCAGAATGACTTCCCCACCGCCCTTATCCATCGTGCGTTGTTGCATGTCGACGAACGGGCCTAAGGGACTTTGACTCCGTCCAACCACGACCTTGTATGTGCTATCTTCTCCAGCACAACAAAAATCCCACGACGCCATTAAATAATAACTGTCCCGATGCTTCACCATAAACGGCGCTTCGATATTCGTCGGAATTCCAGTAGCAGTGCGTTGCGCTAATGCAACGTATTCGAATTTACCGTCAAATGGTTTTCCCGTTTGTGGATCGATTTCAATGCCTTTGATCCCCGTCCAATACGATCCCCAATACAAGTACGCCTTGCCATTCGAGTCAGAGAAGACAGCCGGATCGATTGCATTGAAGTCATTCTTCTCGGCGAAAGACTCGATTACGACTCCTTGATCCTCCCAACCATAATCTGGACTCTTCGGATTAACGGACTTGCTTGTAGCTAATCCAATCACACTACGTTGGCTACCGAACGTTGAGACACTGTAATACAGATAATACTGGCCGTTAAAATAACGAATATCTGGTGCCCATATTCCGTCGCAACCAGGCACCGCCTTTTCCGCCCATTCCGGCACGTGCCTATCAAAGACCCGCCCTACCTCTTTCCATGACAGTAGATCCGCACTGTGGAAAACCTTGACACCGTGACCTGTCGCAAAAACGTAGTACCCCGAGCCATCATGTGATTCTACAATCGCAGGATCCGGCATTCCGGAACGTAATGCCTCTAGAGAGGTCGCATCATACTCGTCGCCATTCAATGAACCGGTTAAGGCAAGCAATAGACCGGCTACAAACCACTTATGTCGATACAAACGAATCGTCTCCCAATTTTATTCCACAAACAACACTCTGCCCTCTGACGTGACACCTGTAGTATACTACCAACTACACAATCACCCTAAACAGTCCCCTTCGGCCACCACTCTCACATGACTTCCCATCCACGCATCGAGCCCCGGACCACCCTGTATCTTTCCGTCCTGCTTGCAATCTGCCTGAGCACATTCACTACCCCTTCGGCATTCGCTCAGAGTAATCAACAACTCCGAGAGGCGATCTCTAAGGAGCTTCAGCAACGAGGAATCAAGCAAGCCCCTGCTAACAAGGCGGTCACAACAACAGATCAAGTCGTGATGCATGAGAACGTCGTCTACCATCAAATAGGCGATCGCAAACTACACATGGATGTCTTTGTGCCTGAAAACGCAAAAGCGGCCCCCGCCATCATGGTGATTCATGGAGGCGGTTGGTCCGGTGGAGACAAGGAACGCTTTCGCCCACTCACTCGATATCTCGCGCAGTATGGATTCGTCACCGCTGCTGTCGAGTACCGGCTTGCCGGCGAAGCGCTCTTCCCTGCCGGAATCCAGGATTGCAACACCGCCGTCCGTTTCTTACGTAAGGAAGCATCAAAGTACAGTCTGGATCCGAGGCGTATTGGCGCAATAGGAGGCTCCGCAGGCGGTCACCTTGTCGCCTTAATGGCAACATCCAATGGGAACCAGGAATTGCTCGGCAAAACATACTCAAACTATTCATCAAACCTCCAATCAACGATCGTCCTGGCTGGGCCGTTGGATCTTCTTACCGGATCTGTTGCTGAAAAAAGTCGTGAGATGCCCGAGAACTCAAATGCCAATCGCTGGCTGGGAAAGACCGTCGATCAGGCACCCGACCTATACCGACTCGCATCCCCCCTCTACCGAATCAATGAATCAACCCCCTCCATTCATTTTCTGCTGGGGGAACATGATGATCCTGCTCGAAATCAACCTGCCCGTTCCAAATTGGCTAAACTCAATCAAGGCTCCACGCTTCAGGTCTATCGTTTCGGACTCCATGGCTGTTGGAACACGACACCCTGGTTTCAACCACTTGCTGATGATGCTGCTCGACTCTTCGCGGCTGATTTAAAACAAACACTAGCGCCTCGTAATCTCAGGCACGGTGAACAACTCACAAACATCATTAATCACCATGACCACTTGATTCTCACAGGAGTTAATGCCAGTAACGGCAAAGTAGAAATCCCTCGCTACCACGCTCGAATCGGTAAAACCTATCTAAAGAACGACCCAAACAAGACGCCACTCAAAGTGACACCGGAAATTGAGACGTGGATTATCTCCACGCCCCCCAATACTCCCACCTCAGCTGAAATCGTCATGGAACTGCTCGACCCCGCCGTTCTCGGGGCTCTGCCAAGTGTGGTCGCCCAACAGGGAAGTGATGATATTCTGCTCAATGCACACTTTGCTGAAACCTATGGTGAAAAACTCCGGTTTGAGCCACAGCCTCATAAAAACACCATCGGTTATTGGGTAAATCCGTCTGACTGGTGCCGCTGGCGGATTTATGTAGAAACGCCCGGCGTATACGACCTAACGATCCACCAGGGTTGCGGCAAGGGGCACGGGGGTAGTGAAGTGGCTATTAAGTCAAATGCTCAAACCATTGAGTTCGTGGTGGAAGACACTGGTCATTTCCAGAACTTCAAACCACGCAAAATTGGTCACTTCAATTTCGAAACGCCAGGCATGTACAACATAGACATTCGCCCGATCAAAAAAGCAAAAGTCGCGATCATGGATGTGAGGTTAATGGAGTTGAGGCTACGCAAGTAAATCGTCAATCGGTGTACCGACGACTAGCGAGTGTGGTCGTTGACTACTATCGTAAATCCGTGTTTCTGGATTCACGCCTAATAGATGATAAAGCGTGGCGGCCATATCCGCCGGATCTCGCGGATTTTCCAACGGGTAAGCTGCTGATTTATCAGATTTACCGAATACCGCCCCGCCCTGTACGCCAGCGCCAGCAAGGGCTAGTGAGTAGACAAAAGGCCAATGATCACGCCCTTGGTTTTTGTTAATCTTCGGCGTCCTACCAAACTCTGCGTTAATCACCACCAGCGTTTCTTCGAGCATCCCGCGCTGTTCAAGATCGGTCAGTAATGCACTGGCAGACTCATCCAAGGTCGGAGCCAGGCTCTCTTTCATTTTTTTGGCATTTTGTGAATGGGTATCCCAGGACCCTGAGGGAGTATGGCAATAACTAATATTCACCATCGGCACACCGGCTTCGGCTAACCGTCGAGCCAACAGACATCGTTGTCCGAATTCCGTCTTACCGTATGCCTCACGCATCGCGTCCGGTTCCTGGGACAGGTCGAAGGCTGCTTTCGTTTTCTTGCTTGCCAACAAAGATACAGCACGTTCAAAGTACGGATCTAACCGTTGTGCGTCACCTTGATTCTCCAATTCTCTGGCGAAGGAATTGAATTGTTTCCTCAGGTTTGCCCGGTCGGTCAGACGTAAACCATCCAGTCCCGCTGGATTCTTCAATGCTTCAATTTCTACCTTCTCATCCAGAAGCGATTGGTCTACCGCAAAACTCGAGTGTCCTGCTCCTAGAAACCCCGGTGTCTGACCATGCAAGGTTGTCCCATTGCTACGACGCATCAGCGGGCCAATCCGTACCCACGAAGGCAAACTAGTTGAAGAGCCACGGAGGTGATCCACGACGGCGCCCACCGGAGGGAAGTCCGTATCACTCGGCGGGAAGTCGCCACGACTGCGTAAATCGGAAGGGTGCTTATGCCCAGTTTGCGCTGGCAAACACGCCTGCACATGGTTCGTATTCCCATGGGTCATACTTCGGACGATTGCTAACTTATTTGCGTGAGACGACAACTTTGGCAGGAGTTCGCAGAACTGAGTTCCAGGAACGTTGGTCGAAATAGCACCAAAGGGTCCCCGAACATCGCTCGGACCATCTGGCTTTGGATCAAAGGTCTCCTGCTGTGGATGGCCACCATGCAGAAACATCATGATTACCTGCTTCGCTTTTCCAAACGCACCAGGCGAAGCGTCTGCCTGTCGGGACAGTACGTCGGACAGAGAAAGCCCTATGCCCATCAGGCCACCAACGCGGAGCACATCCCGACGTTGTAGTCGGTGTTGAAATTGTCTGGACTTTTTCGACATACAAAAACTCTGACGCTTTAATCCTTAATCAGTAGCCGTTACACGGTATAGCAATAATAGATCAAATCACGGTGTTGAGTAAAGAAATCATCCACTAAAAACACGTTGTAACCAGCGATCACGCCCCTCAGGCGTCATCACGTGCAATTCACGTGATTCGTTGACTTTATATATAGAGGCGGCATAAGACAGCGTTTCGACCAAGTCATCCCGAGACAGATCTTCGGCCTGCATATTCTTACCGGCAATGACCCAGACGGGTCTCGGAGCAACCAAAGACAATAAATTGCCAATATCTCCCAAAGTTGCCAGCATCCCCGGCAGGATAGCGCCAAGCTGGCCGGGACCATAGGCTCGCTCACTTACCAACGTCAGTGGAGCATCCAATGCAACTAGTTGTTTCACTCGTGTTTGCAGACCTGCCGCTATCACGCCTGGAACGATAGCAGCGCCACGAGTCACGAGCGTCACGCCCGGAACTTGCTCATAGGCCGCAACAACCCATCCAATCGCAACCTGCAAGTCCTCCACCCATTGCCCTGCCAATGGCCGACCAATCCAGGCGGACCATTGGGCAACATTGTGATCCAACGCAGCACCAATGCGATTACTTTTCGGAGCATAAGGACCTGTCGCACGTAAGGTCACTTCCAACAAACCAATACCATGTTCTACACACCATTGCCTCTCCGCATCAGATAACGCAGGACCATCCAGAGCGGTAGCAATCACGAGCTCCTCCCTCCGTCCTTTAGTCCACCGCAGCCCAAAACGCACTCCGGTTTCCGGGGATATCTCAAAGGAGACACTCTCTCCGGGCTCAACTGCATCCAGCGCTACGCCGTCGTGAATTTCCAAGTTATTCGCGTACCGCCCAACATAACGGCGAATCATTCCGAGTTTCGCTACGCGATCTGCATCCCAATGCTCTCGATGAATAGGCTTGACCTGACGCTTTACCATTTCTTTTGCGAAGCGACTCGCAAGCTTCGGCAGGGTCAGATAATCATTCGGTCGTTCGCCTTCCTGATAACAACGCAGTAATTCACGGTCGACAGTTTCAATTTCCGGTTCTTCAATTGGGCTACCGTCCCCCTCGTTCTTCAAATGCAATGTCACCCACCCATACATCGCTTCCCGCATAGGTTTGTTGTAGTCGTGACCTGAGTCAACGATAACATGTCGCACATGCTCCGACACGCCCATCTGATCGTACACAACTTTGGCCCCGGACAAACTTTTCTTTGCTTCCGCCACCGAGAATTGTATTCCGTCGCGAGTGGCATTAATCACCATCAGTCCTCTAGGCGCAACGAGACCAAGTACTCCCCATTCTTCGGTAAAACTCAACGCACCGGGTACCAACTCACACATACAGCAAGCTACGCCCAAATATGCTTGGTAGTTACCTACACTACAGACTGGAATCACCGCTTTGAATCGTTCCTCCAAGGCGCCTGCATACATCGTTTGATTACCACCACCACTAGTTCCGGTAATCGCTAGTTTCGCTCCATCCACATCCGGGCGACTTTGTAAGTAATCCGCACACCGCATGTTTTCATAAACCTGAACACCGGCTAACTGACGTCCAGTGGCATACAAAGTGGCGGCAGTCATCTCGCCGTGATACTCACCTAAAGCTTGCTCGATTCCCCTCTCACCTGCACCAAACGCATCGACCGCCATCGCGACAAATCCTAGTTTCGCCAGGCCGATACACCGAGCCTGCACGGTGGGATCCTGTTTCGCGCCCTTCCAGTGCCCATGGACACAAAGCACTGCTGGAAATGGACCATCTCCGGATGGCCTATACAAATTGACCATCATTCGAACGCCTGGGAGCGTCTGCAAAACGACCTTTTCCACAGTGTAGTCGGCAAATTCCATGCGGCCGACGGTCTGTGGATCCAGGTCACAACGTGTCTTGGGGAATCCGCCTAAGGACTTTATTAGCTTCCGACGAATCTCTTGACGTTTCTCTAGCCACTCTTGCCGAGACGCAGGAATTCGATGCTGCTTCGCCAATTCCTGAGCCTGATTTCGGATGAATGTTACAAATGGCTCAGATTCAATCTGTGGACCCATTGTCTGATTCCTTTTATATGCCAACGAAAAACTTGTTAGCATTATAAGACACCCGTGAATCCGTTTCACTTTCTCTCAGGACGAACTGATCGAATGAAGATTTTAGCCACCGCCCCTATCGATAAAACTGCCACGGACATTCTTTCATCCTACGGAGAGATCATTACTGCGCCGGACGATCACGAAGCAACACTCATCGCATTAGCCAAGGACGCGGAAGTCATCGTCGTTAGAGGTGTTGCTCAGATCACAGAATCGGTGATTGATTCCGCTACCAAACTAAAAGTCATTGGGCGGACCGGTGTCGGGATTAATAATATCGACATTGACGCTGCGACCGCCCGTGGCATTCCGGTCGTGTATACGCCGGGAGCGAACTCCAGAGCGGTGGCTGAGGCAGCCATGGCATTCATTCTTGCCCTCTCCAAACGGATCGTCTATTGGGATCAACAAACAAAAACAGACCAGTGGAATACGCGATACGATTCGATGAATGATGATCTGGAGGGAGCCACTCTGGGAATCGTTGGATTTGGAAATATCGGACAACAACTCGCGAGATTGGCAACCCCATTTGACATGCGGATATTGGCCTATGACCCTTATATCACACAGGAAACAGCCGAGACATTGGGAGTCGAATTAGCAAGTCTGGAAGAGCTGTTTGCTTCTGCCAAATACATCAGCCTCCACACAACGTTGACTCCAGAAACAGAGGGGATGATTAATGACAAGCTACTTCAAAAGCTGACTCCTGGCAGCTATCTGGTTAATCTCAGCCGTGGAGAAGCAATAGACAGTCTGGATTCGTTGCTCTCTGCACTCAATGATGGCCGCTTAGCGGGTGTAGGGTTGGACGTGTTTGCGCCAGAACCCGCCGACTTATCTCATCCAATTTTTAACCATCCAGCGTTCTTAACCGCCCCCCACGTGGCATCACTTACCACCAATGCAGTTGACACGATACACCTTTGGATGGCAAAGGACATTGCGGCTGTACTGGACGGTTCTTCCCCTCAGCGACTCGTCAATCCTGAAGTTCTTAACTCCCCCAAGTGACATAGCAACCAAGCTGGCTTTCTCTTAAAATAAGCGGCTATATACAAGTACTAATCGACTGGTACTTGCCCTAGTCCATAATTTGACCAACAACCACTCACCCCCTGCGGGTAGACAACACATAAACAATAGGTAGATCCGTGATCTTACGAATTACATCTCTTCTCACTGTCCTTTTCGCCTCTGTGCCCATTCAGGCTCAGGATGAAGAAAAGCCCTCGCAATTGACCGCAGAACAGGTAAAGTTCTACATCGATAAAGTTCAACCGATTCTGTTGAACAACTGCTATGCCTGTCATGGCCCTGGCTCAAGCGTAAAGGGAAATCTATTTCTGGGTAATCGCAAAGATATCCTGTCCGGCGGAGATTCGGGTGCAGCAGCAATTCCCGGCAACGCGGAGGAAAGTCTAATTATCCAGGCTCTGAATTTTGATGGTTTTGAAATGCCTCCCAAGGGAAAGCTACCTCAGGACCAAATTGATACGATCGCTAAATGGATTAACGATGGCCTGCCCATCCCTCCAGATCAGGAGCAAGCTCGCCCTGAGCAGCATGCCAGCCCGTACAAAACAGAAGTAAATGAAGAGACAAAGGGCTTTTGGCATCACCAACAGGTACAGGCTCCCAAAATCCCAAACGTCAAAAACAAAAAATGGATTACCAATCCAATCGACAACTTCATTCTTTCCGAATTGGAGTCAGCCGGAATTACGCCCGCCTCACCTGCAGATAAAGCACACTTGGTACGACGCGCCTATTACGACCTCACTGGTCTTCCGCCTACGCTGCCACAAGTTGAAGCATTTGTAAACGACAAAGACCCTAAAGCCTACGAACGGCTTCTCGATACACTTTTGGCCTCGCCGCAATATGGTGAAAAGTGGGGACGCCATTGGCTCGACTTAGTCCGCTATGCCGAAACGAACAGTTATGAACGTGATGGCACCAAACCATTTGCATGGCGTTTTCGCGATTACGTCATTAAGAGTTTCAACGAAGACAAACCATACGACCAATTCATTAAAGAGCAATTAGCCGGTGATGAATTCGCTCAATTGACTGAAGATTCGATCACGGCCACTGGTTATTACCGTCTAGGCATTTGGGATGATGAACCGGTCAGTCAAAAACAGGCGCTTTATGATGACCTAGATGATATCATTGCCACCACCTCACAGGTCTTCCTAGGCCTAACCATGAATTGTGCTCGTTGCCATGATCACAAACTCGACCCCATCCCACAAAAGGATTATTACCGCTTCCTCGCGTTCTTCTCTGGCTTCCGGCGATATGGCGTG